>JAAHTG010001103.1_pt1 | contig 19766 bp, 23 predicted proteins | sample 6116081 | NCBI WGS metagenome assembly JAAHTG01 (sample SAMN13939989, study PRJNA603662) | sponge metagenome | isolation source: marine sponge | host: Mycale hentscheli | place: New Zealand | collected 2005 | reverse complement strand
CCAGCGAATACACAGACTTAGATCCTATTTCATATCAAGCTCTTACGCTTGATCCCAATGTGGAGATTGTTAAAGAATCTGTCACCATGGAAACTATTACACAAGTTGATCCTTTGTCTGGTGAAGAAGTAACACAAGAAATTCCAGCTAGATATGATTTAACCATTCGTAGAGTTAAAGCTAAAGATCAGGTTTGTATTGAATCAATACCACCTGAAGAAGTTTTGATTTCACGCAACGCGCGCGATCTTGAATCTGCATCTTATGTCGCGCACCGCATGATTAAATCTGTTTCTGATTTAGTGGCTATGGGTTATGACCAAGATGAAGTAGAGCAATACGCAACCCAAAGCTCTAGTGCAGTTGACCCAGAAGCCTATGACGAGATAGAGGCAAGAAATCCATTTGACAACATGGTATACCCAGACAGAAATGATACTGGTGCGAAAGAAGTTTTATATGTAGAACATTATTTATTTTATGACTTCGATGGCGATGGCATCGATGAAAGAATTAGAGTTTGTACAGCAGGTGAAGGTGTTAATGTGCTGAATGTTGAGCAATGGGATGATTTACCTATTGCCATGTTCTGCCCAGATCCTGAACCACACACTGCAATCGGTTCGTGTCCAGCGGATTACTTAAAGCCTATCCAAGCTGCAAAATCCCAAATTATGCGAGATACCCTTGATTCGCTTGGACACTCTATCTTTCCTCGTATGGCTGTTGTTGAAGGTCAAGTCAATATTGACGATGTACTCAATACAGATATTGGACAGCCCATTCGAGTTCGCGCCCCTGGGATGGTTCAACCCTTTACAGTACCCTTCGCTGGTAAAGAGGCTTTCCCTGTTCTTGGATACCTCGATGAAGCAAAAGAGAATAGGACTGGTGTGTCTAAAGCCTCTGCTGGCTTAAATGCAGATGCTTTGCAATCAAGCACCAGTGCAGCTGTGTCCGCTACCATGTCAGGAGCGCAAGGCCGAATAGAAATTATTTGCAGACATTTTGCAGAAGGTGGACTTAAACAACTCTTTAAAGTTACTAACAATTTAATTATCAAACATCAAAATGCACAAGATGTATTTAGATTAGAAGGTCAATTTATTCCTGTTGATCCTAGATACTGGGAATCAGATAAAGATATGGTGGTTAATGTCGCTATCTCCAAATCTTCCGATCAAGAAAAGTTTGGAATATTGCAACAGATGGCACAAAAACAAGAACAAATCATCCAAACACTTGGACCACAAAATCCATTGGTATCTTTACAACAATACTCTAATACGCTTACAAGAATGATAGAACTTGCTGGATTTAAAGATGCAAATAGCTTTATTAACACTCAAGTACCGCCCATGCCTCCGCAACCTCCAGAGTCACAACAACCTGATGCGGCTACCATGCTCGCACAAGCAGAAGCTATGAAAGCGCAAAACCAAGCGCAGAAAGCTATCATTGATGCTGAAACTGATCGCATGAAAATCATTATGGATGATGATAGAAACAGAGATGAGACTGAAGCACAAATTAGACTTAAAGCCGCAGAATTAACTGCTAAATATGGCGCACAAGTTAATATTGCAGAGATAAATGCTATCATGGAGCGTGACAGAGAAAACATTAGGCAAACTGCAAAAGATCAAGCTCAAGGACTATTTACTGGCAATGGCAATCAAACTATATAACCTAGAAGTGTTAGTAGACGATCTAGTTTATGTCGGTAGTGATATTAGAGCCAAAAGCCAAGAAGATGCAGTTAGAATACTTGGCATTATCTCTGGTGGTGAAGTAACCGAGGATTCAGAAGTATTAAGCTGTGAGGAGAAAACTTTACACTAATGGCAATCACATACAGAGGCGAAAGGTTTAGCGGTTATAACAAACCTAAGCGTACGCCTGGTAAAAATAAAAAATTTGCAGTTTTAGCTAAAGTCGGAGATACCATTAAACTTATCCGCTTTGGTGATCCCAACATGACAATCAAAAAAAGCAATCCAGCTAGAAGAAAATCTTTTCGTGCTAGGCATAGATGCGATACCGATCCGCCTAGTAAATTAACCGCAAGATATTGGTCTTGCAAAATGTGGTAAGGAGACAAATATGTCACTATATGAGAACATAAACAAACGGAAAAGAGCTGGTACAAGTAGAAGCAAGAAAAAATCTACAATTACAAGAAAAGCTTATGCAAACATGAAAGCGGGTTTTCCTAAGAAAAAAAAGAAAAAATAGGAGTTAATTATGCCAAAAGGTAAAGGAACATATGGGTCTAAAGTAGGCAGACCACCAAAGAAAAAATCTACTAAAAAATCTAAAAAGAAATAAGTGCGACCATCCTCGGCAAAAGCCAAGGGTCGAAAACTACAGCAATGGGTTGTTGATAAACTCGTTGCTTTACTTGGTTTTGATCCTGAAGATTTAGAATCAAGACCTATGGGATCTTCGGGTGAGGATGTCATCATGGGCGTACAATCCCGCAAACAATTCCCTTACTCCATCGAATGTAAAAACCAACAAGCAGTTAATGTTTGGAAAGCCTATGAGCAATCTTGCACTAACTGTAAAGATTACGAACCTTTGGTTATAATAAAACGAAATAATACTAAGCCATTGGCATTAGTCGATGCAGAGTATTTTATTAAACTACACAAAAATCAAGATGGAACAAGAACCAAAGATAGAGATACACCAGCATCAGAATAAAACTTGGTATAACTTAGCCGAGGGTTTTGATAAATGGCGAGTCTTTCCTAGATTGCTTATTACTTTATATGGCTATGCTTTTTATAAAACAACTGAGTGGTTTATGACTTTACCTGACCCAACAAATGCTCAATCAGCGTTTGTTTCTGTTATTGTAGGTGCAGGTGCAGCTTGGTTTGGTTTATATGTTGGCGGTTCACCTAAAAGATAATGACTGAAGCAAAAGTCAATGATAGGACTACCTTTAATATTTCTATTAGTTATCTAATTCAAATTATTCTTGCAATTGCTGCTTTTGTTTATGGTTATGCTTCTATTAGTGAACACATAGAAAAGAATGACACAGAGATAAAAAATTTAAGAGCGAATCAAAACACATATATTTTTCCTGACATAAGAACATTAGAACAAAAAACAATAGTCTTAGAAAAAGAAGTTTTGGTTTTACAAAAAGAAATAGAGTTTTACAAAAAGGAGTTACAAAATGCAGACAAACCTTAAACAAATAGCAAAAGATTTTTTTATTAAATGGCAACAGGCTTGTTATGTTTGTGTTCCTATGATGGTACAAGGTAATTTATTTGCTCTTACATTCGACCATTGGATTAAAGCAAACAAAACAGGAATCATTGCAGGTCTTGGTGCTGTGTTACTTGGCTACACTGTTCTCAAAAAATATAAAGATAAAAAATGGTTTCATGGGGTAACAATTGCATCAGCTTGTTTTGTTGGTGATTTAATGGTTCACCCATCACACTTTGGTGGAGTTTTAGGTGAAGCTGCGTTAACAGCCATAGCATCAGGACTCCTTGCAACTTACTTTGTTTATAAACCACTACAACTAAAATAATGATAGATAAACTTATAGAGCCAGTTACTAGCATATTAGACAAGTTTGTTGCAGACAAAGATTTAAAAGCTAAGTTAGATCACGAAATAAAAACACAGTTTCACAAAATTGATCTAGCACAAATAGAAGTTAATAAAATAGAAGCATCACATAGATCTATTTTTGTAGCTGGTTGGAGGCCTTGTTGCGGATGGATATGTGCAATTGCACTTGGTTATCACTTTGTCTTACAACCTATCATCTTATTTGTTTTATCTTTGTATGACCTGCAATATCAACTACCAGAGTTTGACATGGGTGCATTGCTGTATGTCTTAGGCGGTATGTTAGGTCTTGGTGGGTTGAGAAGTTATGAAAAGTCAAAAGGTTTGACCAAATGAGCAATTGGAAGAATTTTAAACTAGATGAGTTTAAATGTAAGCATTGTGGTGAAAATGAGATTGAATATGAGTTAATAGATAAGTTACAATTGCTGAGAGAGGACTTAGGTTTTCCATTTATTATTTCTTCTGGTTATCGATGTGAAGCACATCCGATAGAAAGAAAAAAAAAGAAACCAGGCACTCACAATTTAGGGATTGCAGTCGATATAGCCTGTAGTCACAAAGAAGCATTACAAATAGTATCCGCAGCAGAAGGTTACGGATTCACAGGAATTGGAGTTAATCAAAAAGGCAATGGAAGATTTATACACCTCGATATCGGCAAGGCTACAGATGATCGTCCAAGGCCTCATATCTGGAGCTATTGATTTCTAATGGAACTTTCATTCTATGTGGTTTGGAATATTTTTGTAACTTTGGTTATAGCACCATTGTTCTACTCCATCCGCAAAAATGAAAACGAAGCAAAAAGAATTGATATATTAGTGAACAAAACAAGAGAAGAAATAGCTAGAGACTATGTGACTAGACAAGCACACAATGTTGAATATTCAAGATTAATGGACAAAATAGACAAACTTGATGCTAAAATAGATAAACTAATAACTTAATAAATATGCCAGAAGATTACGTTCCAACACCTGAAGACATCCAACGCTTAATCCAACAGACTGGCGGTTTAAATTTAGCTGGTCAAGGTGGCGGTGGAATATTAGGTCGATTAAGAAATCAGGCTAAACAAAAAACAGATCCAACATATTCTTCTGGGTTTGATTACGCACGATCAATAGCGGGCGGTATGCCATTTGAAGATGTGGTTGCACCTGGTATGAGTTTTTCTCCAGAAGATCCAATGGGGTATACACAAGCTGACTTAGATTTAAGAAACAGGTATGTGGGCGAAGGCCCAGCTCCTGTTATGCCAGTTGCTCCCACCAAAGGAACTCCATTTGCACCCAACGAAGGTTTTGTGCAGATGCCAAGTGCGCCTCAAGGTGTAGCGCAACCAACAAGATTTATGCCTTTTTTACAAGATTTAGATTTTAGTGGTTTACCAAGGTATGAAGATATTAGAGATATAAGGGGTGTTGAAGATATTAGACCTTCATTATTTGATTTTGATGTACAGGAAATACTCAAAGATGTAGATACTCTTAAAAACATTGATACAGAAAGGTTTGAAGACTTAGATTTAAGTGGTATTGATATACCATCAATAGCACCAGTTTTTCCTACAGCTCCAGTAAGACAAGAACCAACAACACCCATTGTTCAAGAGCCAATAACACCAGTCATGCCACAAGTGCCTGTCATGCCTAGAGTTCCTGTCATGCTTGAACCAGTAATACAACAACCAATAGCACCTATCTTTCAAGAGCCACAAATTCCAGTATTGCCGAAACCAGTAATACAACAAATACCCGAACCAGTAATACAACAACCGCCAGTTAGACAGGAAGTATCATTTGTTCCAGAAATACCAAGCATCCCCATGAACTTTACTGGATTACCACAAATGCCAGTCATACCAAATATTCCAGTTATTCCTGAGTTACCAATCGTGCCACAACCGATAGTGCCACAACCGATAGTGCCACAAACCATTCAGCCAATGAATTTTACTAGATTATCCAACTTACCAGTTTCTAATTTTGTCCAGCCTAGCGTTGAAGATATTGTATCTCCAATAAGTAGAGGCAGAACATTACCACAAACACCAAGAGGATTATTTAGTTTATAAATGTCAGTTACACACGAAGAAGTAGTTAAAGCAGCAGAAGCTGAAAGAATTTTAAATTCTGATGTCTTTAAAGAAGCAATAGAAAATCTAAAAAACGAATACATAACTCATTGGTTAAACTCTCGCGGCATTGATGATGTTGCGGTTAGAGAAGACTTCCACAGATCTTTATTGCTTCTCCCTGAAGTAGAAAGACACTTACGCATCATGGCTGAGAAAGGCAAACTCACAAAAGCCAACATTAATAAAATTCGTAACATAGCCTAAAACTTTCCCTTTTATACATTCTTGATATAAAATATCCCTAAATACAATATAGGAGTATTTTATGAGCAATAACGGAAAACCGACTGCTTTACAAACCGAAGGTGAATTAGCAACCTCAGCGTTTGAAAGTTTCTTAGCCCCTGAAGAGGACACGCAAGAAGAAGCAGTCATAGAGGAAGCTGAAGAGAGCATCGAACCAGAAGTTGATGACTTTGACGAACAAGACGAAGAGCTTGTCGATGAGGAAGAACTTGAATACGATGACGAAGAAGATGGTGAAGAAGAAACGGAAGTTGAAGAGGTAGAAGAGCAACCCGTCTATAGAGTCACAGTTGATGGCTCAGAGATAGAGGTCACGCAGGACGAACTCATTAATGGTTATTCACGCCAACAAGATTATACGAGGAAGACACAGGAACTTGCCAATCAAAGAAAAACGATTGAGCAACAAGCCCAAGAGCTTCAGCAAAGAGATGCGATTTACGCACAGTTGTTACCGAAGATGGAAGCCCAATTAAAGGGTGAATTGGTAAACGAACCAGATTGGGATAGTTTATACAATGATGATCCGATAGCATTTGTACGCGAAAAACAACTCTGGGATGAAAAGAAAGAAAAGTTGAAGGCTGCTGAAGCTGAAAACGCAAGACTCCAACAAGAGTCATACGCGCAACAGCAACAGTTAATTGCACAACAAGTGCAAGAAGGCCAACAAAAGATTCTTGAAATCATACCAGAATGGAAAAATGCAGAAGTTGCTCAAAAAGAGAAACTAGCAATTCGCGACTATGGTATTAATGTCTTGGGGTATGCACCTCAAGAAATGGATGCAATTTATGACTATCGTGCTTTACTTGGTTTAAGAAACGCTTGGTTAAACTCTAAAACAGTTGAAGCCACGAAGAAGAAACCAACACAAAAAGCACCTGCAAGAGTAGCCCGACCTGGAACAACTACCAGAAAGAAATCGGTAGCTCCAGCGAAAAGAGCAAAACAGGTTTTAGCTAAATCTGGAAAAGTCCAAGATGCAGCTAAAGTTTTTGAACAATTTTTAAAATAATTTTATAGGTAAATATAATGGCTAAAGTAACAAACGCATTTGATACATATACAGCGACTTCAGACAGAGAAGATTTAAGTAATATCATTTACAACATCTCTCCAATGCAAACTCCGTTTATGTCATCAATTGGAAAAAGAAGTATTAACAATGTTGTCTTCGATTGGCAAACAGAAGTATTAGCAACTCCAGTTGCTACAGGTGAACTAGAAGGTTTTGAACTTTCAAGATCAGCTGCTGTTGCAACAACTCGAGTTAGCAATGTTGCTATGATTTCAAAAAGAGATGCAACTGTATCAGGCTCACAAGAGTCTTCAGACCCTGCTGGTAAGAGATCAGAAATGGCTCATCAACTAGCTATCATGTCTAAAGCTCTGAAAAGAGATATGGAAGAAGCTCTTTGTCAAAATGGCGACAAAACAACTGGTGACGCTTCAACTGCTCGTGTAACTGGTGGTTTCGAGTCTTGGATTACATCCAACGATTCAAGAGGAACTGGCGGTGCATCAACAGGTGGCGGAGCTGCTCCAACTGACGGAACTCAAAGAGATCTAACAGAGCAATTCTTAAAAGATACTTTACAACTTTGCTTTGAAAATGGTGGTGAACCATCATTAGCTATTTGTGGCCCACATAACAAACAAGTTATTTCTGGTTTCACAGGTAGAACTCAAGCAAGACAAATGATCGATGCAAACACAGTTGAAGCATCAGTATCTATCTACTCTTCTGACTTTGGTGAACTAAAAATCGTTCCATCAAACAGATCAAGAGAAAGATCTTTACTGTTGGTTGATCCTGAGTATGCAAAAGTATCTTACTTGCGTGATTTCAAAACAGTTGACATTGCTACAATAGGCGATGCAATGACAAAAATGATCGTTGTTGAGTATGGATTAGAAGTATCCAACGAAGCCGCTCATGGTATCGTTGCTGACCTTAACGTAAGTTAAGTTCTCGGTTAAGAACCTTAAAGGGATGTTTCGGCATCCCTTTTTTTTGTGGTAAAATTCTTGCATGGCTAAAAGAACTGTTATAGATCATAAGACTGGTTTTACTAACGAATTTATTACTGAAGGCGGTAAAGATATTTACCATACTACCCAAGACATAAATCCAGTAATCGAACATTGTAAAAATATTGCAGAGAATGTTAAGCCAGGTAAAGATCTTCGCCATGTGGCAGAAGTACCATTGGTTGTATATCAAAGAGCTTGTCGAGAAGGATGGGCAAATGATATGAACGCATGGAAAAGATGGTTAAATAACTCAGACAATAAAGTCTTTAGAACATGGCAAGGTAAACTATGACATACGCAGAATTAAAATCTAACATTGCAAACTTTTTAAATCGTTCTGATTTAACAGATGTAATTGACACATTTATTGATAGCACAGAATCAGAATTTAACCGCAGATTAAGGGTTAAGGGCATGATTAAAAGAGCTACTGCAACATTGGATTCACAATACATTTCAGTACCAACTGATTGGTTAGAGGCTATAAACATACAAATTGATAGCGGTGACTTCTCACCATTATTCCAACAATCAATAGAATCATTAGATGTCTATAGAAAATCAAACGATAATGTAACAGGTCAACCTATTTACTTTGCATTGGTAGATGATTCAATTGAATTTGCACCTACCCCAGACGGAAGTTATACAGTACAATTAACCTACTACGGAAAGATAGATGCGTTAAGCGATTCTAATACGAGTAACTTTTTATCCACAGGATATCCAGATGCTTACCTTTACGGATCATTAAAACACGCTTCTATCTATTTAATGGAAGATGAACGAGTGCCACTATTTACAGCACAGTTCGAGAAAGCTCTAGAAGAAATGAGACTAGAGCAAGAAAAAGCTGAGTTTGCAAAAGGTTCTTTAATGCAAAGAAGAAGAACATATGGCAAACGCAGAAAAGATATTTATTATTTTGGTAATAATTAGGAGTATAAAAAATGGCTGGATTTAGTGATTATTTAGAAGACAAGGTACTTGACCATGTATTTGGCGGTACTGCTTATACAGCACCAGGAACATTGTATGTTGCTTTGTATACAGTAGCACCTGACGATACTGGTGGTGGTACTGAAGTAACAGGTGGTTCTTATGCAAGACAGACTGGAACTTTTACTGTCTCAGGCACATCCCCTACAACAGCAACAAACTCTGCTGCAATCGAATACCCAACAGCTACAGCCGATTACGGAACTGTGGTTGCAGTTGGTATTTTAGATGCTTCATCTGGTGGTAACTTACTTGCATATGCAGATTTAACCACCTCAAAAACTGTATCAACAGGAGATGTATTCAGATTTGACGCTGGTGATTTAGACATCACATTAGCTTAATACCATGGCCTCAGTAGGCTACGGGTTATACACATACGGGAAGTCCAACTATGGAACTCCCGTTTATCATTTTGGTGTAGCCACATCCGCCCAAACATCAGGCTTTACTGCTGAATCATCAGTTATACGCTATGGTGCATCTACCATACCAGGCGTTTCCGACTTTGATGCTGTTAGTACAGTAATTAAATTAGGGTCATCTACCCTTGCACAAACCTCAAACTTTACTGGTAATGGTGAGGTTGTTAAGTTCGGTGCATCAGTTATATCCGCAGTTTCAGGCGGTTCAGCTATAGGTCGACAAATAGATCGTGGATCAGCGACTATAGCTGAGACATCTGGAATGTCTGCAACTGGTAGACAAATAGACAGAGGCGTTGCAACCATTGCGGCAGTATCAGGCTTTAGTGCAGTAGGTACGCAAATCGATAGAGGTGTTGCAACCATATCATCAACCAGCGACATGACATCTGTTGGAGTCTTAATTAAATTAGGATCTTCAACATTACCAGAAATATCTGGTATGGAGGCCACAGGCAAACAAATAGATCGTGGTGTTTCTTCTATAGCAGCTATTTCTGATATGACTGGTACAGGTCGATTCACCATTAGTGCCAATGCAACTTTACCAGCAGTTTCAGGTTTTGATGCGACTGGTAGACAAATTGATCGTGGTTCAGCAACCATTCAACAAACAAGTGGTTTTTCTGCTGTTGGTGGTTTAAAATGGAATGACATTATAGTTCCAGCAGAGACATGGACAGATCAAACTGCACCTAGCGGTACATGGACAGAAGAATCTGTACCACCCTCAGACTGGACAACATTAGGCAAACAAGACGCAGCTTAAAGGAATTTTTTTATGGCAGATACATTTACTACTAATCTTAATCTTACTAAACCAGAGGTCGGTGCATCCACCGATACCTGGGGAACTAAGTTAAACAATGACTTAGATGACCTAGATGCAATCTTTAGTTCTACTGGTACATCCGTAGAGATGAACCTAGACGGAGCAGTCATAGACAGCTCTGTTATTGGTGGCACTACTCCAGCAGCAGGATCGTTTACAACTTTAACCGCATCAAGCAATTTATCAGTAGATGGCGGAACTATCAAACTTGATGGTAATTATCCAACTGGTACAAATAATGTAGCTTTGGGTGATACTGCTTTGGATAGCGTTACAACAGGTACAGGCAATGTTGCATTAGGTGCTTTTTCTTTAACAGCACTAACATCAGGTATTAAAAATGTTGGTGTTGGAACAAGTGCTTTATATACAGTAAGCACTGGTAATTATAATACAGCTATAGGACACGAAGCATTAGAACTAAATACCGCAGACAACAATACTGCGGTTGGTTACTTAGCATTAACAGCAAACACCACAGGAGGTGAAAATGTTGCTCTTGGAGAATCAGCATTAACAGCAAACACCACCGCATCAAACAACGTAGCAGTTGGTAAAAGTTCTTTAGGTGCAAACACCACAGGTGCAGATAATGTTGCTATGGGTAGGGATGCTTTACTTCTTAACACTACTGCCTCAAATAATACTGCAATAGGTAGAAATTCTTTAGGAGCAAACACCACAGGAACATTTAATGTTGCAGTTGGTAATTACACTTTAGATGCTAATACTACTGCTAATAACAACACAGCAGTAGGTTATTTTGCTTTATCAGCAAACACCACTGGACTAGATAACGTAGCAGTAGGAGCAAATGCTTTAGACGCTAATACGACAGGAGGACAGAACATAGTTGCAGGTGTAGGTGCTTTAGGAGCGAATACAACAGGTGGTCAAAATATTGCGTTAGGACATAGGTCGCTTGCAACAAACACCACAGCTTCTAGCAACACCGCAGTTGGTTATACTGCTTTAGAAGCAAACACCACAGGTGCACAAAATACTGCAATGGGTCGCCAAGCTCTGGTTTCTAACACAACAGCATCTGACAACACAGCAGTTGGGTATCAGGCTTTAGCATTAAACACCACAGGTGCTGATAATACCGCACTTGGTTGGGGTTCAGCGTTAAGAGTAACAACTGGGTCTTATAATGTAGCAATCGGTAAATCTTCTTTAGAATATTGCAATACTGCATCATATAATACAGCAGTAGGGTATCAGTCACTTTTGCTAGACACCAAAGGTGCTAGAAACACAGCAATAGGTTATCAAGCTCTTAAAACTCAAAACTTCACTTCAGCCACTGATTCTTATAACGTAGCTGTAGGTTACGCAGCAGGACAGCTTTTAACCACAGGACAACACAATACTCTTATTGGGGGACTAACAGGTGATGCTATTACCACTGGCTCAAACAACGTAGCACTTGGAAGGTCAGCTTTAACAGCAAATACTACTGCATCTGATAATACTGCTGTTGGTATGGCTTCTATGGCTGCTAATACAACAGGAGCTAACAACGTAGCAGTTGGTAGGGATGCTTTAACCTTAAACACCACTGGTGGTGATAACACAGCAGTTGGTTCTTTAGCTTTAGATGCCAATACGACAGCAAGTAGAAATACTGCAATTGGTCGTCAAGCTCTTACATCAAATACCACAGGTGGTGATAACGTAGCTGTTGGAAAAAGTGCTTTAGAAGCAAATACTACAGCTTCAAATAACACCGCAGTTGGATATGATGCTTTAACTACAAACACCACAGGTTCTGCTAATACTGCTTTAGGTGGTATCGCTTTAGATGCAAATACAACTGCGAACAATAATACAGCAATAGGTCATGCTGCATTATCAGCAAATACAACTGGAGCAGACAATACATCTATTGGACAAGGTTCTTTACAATCTAATACCACAGCATCTTATAACACAGCAGTTGGTAGGGATGCAGCATCATTAAATAGAACAGGTACTAAACTGGCAGCACTTGGGTATGAAGCAGAAAAAAATAATGAAAATGGTTATGATAATGTCAGTATAGGTTATCAAGCAAATTCAACACCATCAGGGGCTGGGAACGGAGTTGGTAGGATAACTTTAGGAACTTCTGTTACTGGTTATGGGCAAGAATGGGTTACTTTTGGTAGGACAAATAGTTTAAGAACAAGAGTTGCTCTTGGTACAACTACATGGTATTCGGATTCCGATGAAAGACTAAAAGAAAATATACAAACATCACCAGCAGGATTATCTTTTATTAATGATTTAAGACCTGTTACTTTTGATTGGAAAAAGAAAGGTGAGATTGACCCATCTTTATCAGCTCATAAAGAAGGTAGTGAGGATAGAATTAAACTTGAAAACAATCTAAATAGATATGGATTTATAGCACAAGAAGTTAAACAAGCAATAGACAATCATTCTGAAGTTTTAGACAATGGTGAACTTTGGCAAGAAGATGAAGTAGATGGAACACAAGGAGTTGCTCCAACAGCTTTAATACCAATGCTTGTAAAAGCAATACAAGAACTTTCAGCAGAAGTTGAAACACTTAAATCACAAATAGGAGTATAAAAAATGCAAACAGTAACAGAAGTCTTAACAGCAGCAACCGATAGCGTAACTTTGATTAACGAAGTAAACGCTGGAACTTGGAATGTTGAAGGCATGACCCAAGAAGAAATCAACGATATGGTACAAAGAAATGTAGACCATCTTGAAATTATCTTGGCTTATGAACCAGTAGACGAAGATGATGAAACACCCGATGTAGCAGGAGACTCATCAGATAAGTCTAGCTATACAGATGCGATTGCAACAGGAAAGGCATATATTTCCAACAACAGCTAAGTGAATGGCATTATTTCCAATCACTCCCCCCGCAGGTATAGTCAAAAACGGAACTGATTATGCCAACAAAGGTCGTTGGGTTGACGGGAATTTAGTACGCTTTGAAAATGGCTACCTTAAACCTATAGGTGGCTGGACAAAACTTAGATCAACAGCACTAGATGGCGCACCCATTGGGATGTACGCCTACAACGATAATCTGGGCCAACCAGTATTAGCAGTTGGTACAAGAGAAAAGGTGTATGTTTTATACGACAACACCTGGACTGATATCACACCAGTCGGTTTTGTTAATGATGCAAGTAACGATCCGCTTGGTTATGGTGCATATCACTATGATGTTGAAGACTATGGCGATGCTCGTTCACAATCAGGCTTACCTTTAGATTCAGGTCATTTTTCTTTTGACAATTGGGGTGAACATTTAAACTTCTGTTTTTCTGGCGATGGTAAGATTTATCAATGGCGACCTGATTCAGCAGGTGGATCACCCGACACCATAGCCACAGTCGTATCTAATGCACCCACAGGCAATCAAGCGATTATCGTAACCAACGAAAGACACTTGGTAGCTATAGGTTCAGGCGGAGATCCAAGAAAAATTGCTTGGTCAAATAGAGAAGATAATACCAACTGGACATCTAAAGCTACTAACACCGCAGGTGATTTACAAATTCCTACAGGTGGTAGAGCCATAGCCGCAGCATCATTTGGAAATGACATTATTATTTTTAGTGATACTGGTATTAGCAGAATGTTCTATGCAGGTTCACCATTTGTTTATGGTATTGCTGATGCTGGAACTAACTGTAAAGCAGTCAGCGTAAAAACCATTGTACCAGCAGGTAATTTCTTAGGATGGATGGGTGAAAACTCTTTCTTTGTTTACGATGGTACTGTTAGAGAAATACCATGCGAAGTGCATGATTATGTTTACGATCAACTCAATGTACCAGGTAAAAAATCTTGTTGGGGTGGACACAACTCTAACTTTAATGAATTGTGGTGGGGATTCCCAAGTGGTGAATCACAATACTCACCAAACAAATATGTGATTTGGAATTATGGTGAAAATGTTTGGTCTATTGGTGAACTAGACAGAGGTTGTTGGGTTGACCAAGGTGTCTTTGATTATCCAACTTCAGCAGATAATGCTGGATTTGTGTATCAGCACGAATCAACTGTATTGGGTAATTCACCCAACTTAGGCTCTGCTGTTCCATTTGCGACCTCTGGGCCTATCGAAATAGGCAATGGCGATAACTATGTCCAATGCAATCAAATATTACCAGATGAAGAGGCTAATTCGTTGCCAGGTGTCACCCTTAGTTTCAAAGGTAAATTTACTCCACTCGGTGCAGAAACCGACTTTGGATCATTTACTTTTGAAAATGATGGCTATACCGATGCTAGGTTTACTGCAAGACAAGTCTCATTGACAGTCACAGGCAGTACCACACAAGATTTCCAAGTAGGAAAGATTAGATTAGATGTTAAACAAAGAGGTAGAAGATAATGGATTTATCCTCACAAAGACAGTACATCCAAAGGGCGGAGAATGTTCACATGAACATTACTTTGGCTAACACCGATTACACTGTTTATACATCACCCTCTGGTGATGATTTTACTTTTTCTATTATCCAATCATTTTTAGTATGTGAGCATCAAGGTCAACAAACCCAAATAGATGTAACCAATACGCATGATGCAGATACTTTTAATTTATTTAGTGGCAAAGTTATTAGTGCTAACAGCACTATAGAGCTATTAGAAAGACCTATTATTATTCATCAAGGTGAAATTATTAAAGTACAAGGCAATCATGCTGGTAATTTAGACATACATATGAGTATCGTTGAATATGGAAAAGGCGACTAATAAAGTCACACCTATTAAAAAAGAACCCGAAGAATGGGAAGTTCAATGGGAACGCTGTAAGCCACTGCTTATCAAAGCCATGAAATATCAAGATACCTATACAATTGAAGACATAGAAGATAAAATAAGAAATGGAATAGCTTTATTATGGCCAGGTGAGAAATCAGCCATGGTTACAGAGTTAATACCTTTTCCTCAAATGTTATCAATGAATATATTGGTATTTGGCGGAAACTTTAAAGAATTTGAAGAAATGTTAAAACACATAGAAAAATTTGCAAAAAAAGCTGGCATCAAAAGATTATATGGTGGTGGCAGAAAAGGATGGATTAGAAAAACAAAACCGCTTGGATTTAAACAAGAGGTTTTATTAAGCAAAGATTTATAGGAAAAGAATATGCCACAAGCATTACCATTTATTACAGCTGGAGCAGCAGTTTACGGAGCAACCAAAGGCGGCGGCTCTAAACAAACATCATCTACGCAAGTCGATCCTGCACAAATGGCTATGTACGAAGATCTTTATGGCAGAGCCAAAGGTATTGCACAACAACCATTTGTACCATACACAGGATCAAGAATTGCTGGTTTTAATCCAGATCAACTTAGACAATTTCAAGCCACTCGCGGTTTATTTGAAACTGGTATGCAGTATGATCCGTTGGCTGGGTTGCAAGAATTAGCACAAGCTCCAACTCCAACCATTCAACCAGTTACAGGTTTTCAAGCTCCAACCATACAAGGTTTGCAAGGCCCTCAAGCTGCACAGATTGGTGGCGTTTCAACCCCACAGTTTAGAGGCTTATTAGGTGCAGATATAGGTGCATATCAATCACCTTACACGCAACAAGTCATTGAACAATCTATGGCTGACATCCAACGACAAGCTGATATTTCTAGGGGTCAAGCACAATCCAGAGCAATCGGTGCGGGTGCGTTTGGTGGTTCAAGATCTGCTTTATTAGAGAGCGAATCACAAAAACCCTACATAGAACAAATGGCTAGAACTGCTGCTGGATTAAGAGAATCTGGTTTCCAACAAGCACAACAAGCTGCATTATCTGACCTAGCAAGACAACAACAACTTGGTATATTTGGCGCAGGGCAAGAACAACAAAGAGCCTTAGAACAAGCAAGGTTGGGTCAACAAGCTGGATTAACAGGCTTCGAGGCACAACAACAACGAGCTATGCGACAAGCAGAATTAGCTCAACAAGCAGGACTTGCTGGTCAAGATATTCAAGCAAGAATGGCAATGTTTGCACCAGAATTAGAATTAAAAGCAAGACAACAACAAGCAGGATTGCTTGGGGGCGTGGGTTCAATACAGCAACAAAGATTGGGTCAACTTGGTCAAATTGGTTTACAACAACAAAGATTGCAACAAGGCGCATTGGATGTTCCTTACGGAGAGTTCCAAAGAGCTTTGGGATATGCTCCGCAACAACTTGGTTTATTATCGCAAGCTGTGTTTGGTCAGCCACAAAATGTTACTACAACTGACAGAACTAGCCCATCTTTTCTTGACAAGGCTTCTGGCGCTGTAGATTTATATACCACTTTATCTGGATTAATTTAAATCATGGCAATAAACGATTTATCAAAAACATTTGGCATCCCATCTCCAACAGAGACATTGGATTTAACCCCGCAATTTCAAACCTCTCCAAAAACAGGTACTTTGGGTTTAGAACAACCAAGCACATTAACAAGAGTTGGTAGCAGATTATCTAATAATTTAATTAGAATGGGTGGTTATGATCCCATGCAATTAAGCGGAGAACAGCAAAGAAAGCAAGCTAGATTAGCTGGATTGCAAGAGCTGTCTTACAGATTATCGCAAACAGCTGCTAAATTATCTGGTGATCCAGCAAGGATGCAGATAGCTCAACAGCAAGAGGCTGCAAGACAGCCAAAAGCTGTAAAACCGCCAGTTAGTTATCAAGAATATGCCTTGACTGATTCAACACCGACTCCTCAAGAGTACGCGGAATGGATGTTAGAAAAAGAAACATCAAAAGCTACAAAAATTGACCTTGGCACAGACAAAGGTTTTGCAGCGCTAGGCGTTAAAAAATATGAAGAAAGATCTGACTTAGCATCATCAGCACAAGCCTCTAATATAAATTTAGATAATTTAGAAAATTTGCTAGACCAAGGTGTTGAAACTGGCTTTGGATCTGAAATTGGCTTAACTTTAAATAGAATTGGTCAGCGTTTAGTTGGCCCAGATTACAAGGCTGGTAAAATTGCTGGAGCAGAGTCATTTCTTGCTGGAACGAATCAATTAATTCTCCCTTTGGTTAAACTGCTTGGTGTAAACCCAACAGACAAAGATTTAGACTTTGTTGTAAAAGGAGCGCCAGAGCTAGGAAAATCTGTTGAAGGTAATAAATTAATGTTAAAGGCATTAAAACTTTCTAACGCAAGAGCTATAGATCAACATAATTTTGATAATGCATTTTATGTAAATCCTGAAAATGCAGGAAAAACAGAAATAGATAGAAACATAGCTTTTCAAATACATATGGCAGAAAATCCACAAATTTATAGTTCTGCTCCTTTAATAGAGGAATATAATAATTTATTAGAAAGAGAGGCTGTACAAAAATTAAATGACGAAGATTTTGTGAGTACAGAAGATATAGATTTGCCAGACGCATTTAAACCATGAAGCCAGGAGATATAATAAATACACCAGTTGGCCCTCGTTTATATATGGGCGGAGATACAGCTGATGAAGCCAGCTATAAAAAACCAATTACATCTGGATTAACCGCAGCTGGTTTACAAGGCGCTACCTTTAGATGGGTAGATGAAATTGTTGGAACTGCTAGAGGAATACTTCCAGGCGGAGTAACTCCAGCACAAGGCAGAGAGTTAGAAAGAAGGTCTTTTGAAAAGGTGCAAAAAGAACAACCACTTGCTGCTGTTGGGGCAGAAATTGCTGGAGCAGCACTTCCGTCTCTATTAACTTTAGGCGCTACAACTCCAGTTTCGGCTACTACAATTGGAGCTGCTGGTTTAAGAGCGATCCCCGCTGGTTTAGCATATGGAGCTGGTGGCGCTGAAGGAATAACAGAAAGAATTGGGCCAGCTGTAACAACTGGCGCTGTTTCGGGTCTTGGCGGTAGTCTTTTGCAGGTAGCTGCAAGGCCTATAGCAAAAATAGGAAAAGAAATTAAAGCATCATTTGAAAAACCAGAAAAGATAGGCAAAAAAGCTGCACAAAAATTGGTTAAAGAGGCTTTAGATTACGATAAAACAAACATCAACAGTGCCATTCAATTCATCAACAATAGATCTGGAAAACAATATGCTTTAGCTGATATAGGCCCTAACACTAGGGCTTATTTAGATGCGGTTAATGTTTTGCCTGGTAAAGGAAAAAAAGAAGCTCAAGAATTTTTAAAAAAAAGAAATGAAGGAATGTTGAGCAGGATTACTGGAGACTTGCAAGAGGCTTTTGGATCAAAAGCATCATATTTTGAAACTTATAAAGCATTAGAATCTGCAAGATCTGCAAATGGAAAAATTTTATATGCCAAAGCCATGGAAAAAAAGATTCCTGTTACTGAAGAATTGGTAGATATATTAAAAAGACCTAGCGCTCAAAATGCTTTTAAAAAGGCTTATGTTTTAGCGGCAGAAGATGGTGTTAATCTTCCAAGAATTAATTTAAAAAATGGAAAAATGTTTACAAGCAAGGGTAATCCTGTAAAAGCCATAGATACCAAATTGTTACACTGGATGAAGTTAAGTTTAGATGATGCTATTTACACAGGAAGAGCGCCAACTAACATTGGGGGAGTTGGCTCAACGCAATTAAACTTACAAAAATCTACTAAGAATAATTTTTTAGATTATATGGATAAAAATAATAAAACATATAAAAGAGCTAGGGATGAGTGGTCTGAAAAAGCAGCCATAATGGATAAATTAGAGCTTGGAAGAAAGTTTGATGTTCCAGGTCAAAATATTGAAGAAATAGCCGAAGAAATAGCCTCAATGTCTAAATCTGAATTAGAGGCATTTAGAAATGGAGTCCTTAATAACATTACTGAAAAAATGGAAAAGTCAGTAGCTATCGGTGGAAGAGGAGCAAATTTAGCTTTTAATATTATAAAAACTCCGAGAAGCAGAAAATTATTAAGAAGTACATTTGAGCCAGGCAAAAGCGGAGAACAAAAATTTAATAAATTTATATCAAATCTGACAGATGAGATAGAGTTAAAAGATACTTCTAATTTGATTGTTGGAAACAGTGCTACAGCTGGTAGAACACAAGCGGTTAAAACAGTTACGGGACTGGTTCAACCATCTGATTTTCAAAATTTAAGTCCAGTTGGTTTAATATATAGTATGTTAAAAGCCGACAATCCTCAGTTGCAAGAAAGAGCGGCAACAGCAGCAGCAAACGAGCTATCAAGAATATTAATAGAAACAAATCCAGTAGCTTTAAAAAATATAGCAAGAGAGCTGTCAGATAAAAAAACATTTGCTGGTATTTTAAAAAACTACATACCCAAAGGGTTTGAGAATATTGCAAGAACACCAATTAGCCCACAAGTATTAGCCGCCGAATCTAATATTGTTGCTGGAAGTGGCGCTCCTCTTGATGTGTTACAAGTTCCTAGTATGGAAAATCTTTTAGAAAAGATGAATAAACAACAATAACCCATGCCCATTGCAACCGAACGAGTTGGTCGTTTTGGTGAATATCTCACAGCAGCAATCCTCTCTCAAGTTT
>JAAHTG010001102.1_pt1 | contig 19769 bp, 21 predicted proteins | sample 6116081 | NCBI WGS metagenome assembly JAAHTG01 (sample SAMN13939989, study PRJNA603662) | sponge metagenome | isolation source: marine sponge | host: Mycale hentscheli | place: New Zealand | collected 2005 | reverse complement strand
GACGGGGGTCTTGCGAAGGAAGGAGGCGATAGCAGTCATAGGAGCCCTTTCTGGCCAGGAGGAGGAGGGAATCGGCGCAAAGCGATACGATAACGTTCGATATATACCGAACAAACCGCCAAGTCTACTTGCGCGGCACGATTTTGTTCGGCATACCGAACAAGCTTCCTGCAACCAAGGAAAACAAGGATGATACGATGACCACGTCCCTCGGCGCCAAGATCAAGCGCCACCGCCAGGAAATGGGATACTCCCTCGACAAGCTCGCGGAACTGACCGACTCGAGCAAGAGCTACATCTGGGAGTTGGAAAACCGCGACGCACGAAAGCCGTCGGGAGAGAAACTGACGCGGATCGCTCAGGCCCTCGAGGTCACAACCGATTATCTGCTGGATGAAAGTGAGGAGCCCGGAGACGCAGTTCTGAAGGAAGCCTTCTTCCGGAAATTCAGCAAGCTTGCCCCTGACGACCAAGCGAAGATCAATCAGATGATCGATATGTGGGGAAAGAAGGATTGAGCCTGCCCACGACGCCACAAGGTTGGGCAATTCGTCTGACAAAGATCCTGTCGCTCCATCAGGCGGCGCATGGGCTGCCGCGGTTTCCGATCGATGTGGCGGCGCTGGCTCAGGATTTTTCGCGACAGGTGTTTCCGGACGCACCGATAACCATGGTCGGCGGGTTGGACCTGTCCAAGGGCGTCGAAGGCATGTTGATGCCGCACCCTGACGGTTCCGGTGAGTGGGGTATCATTTACAATGAGAGTATCCGTTCGCCGGGGCGGCGGAACTTCACGCTGGCCCATGAACTGGGCCACTACCTGCTGCACCGGCAGACCAATCCCAACGGCCTCGAATGTACCAACCGCAACATGGCTGACTGGGATGAGGGCCGGAACAAGATCGAAGGTGAGGCCAATACCTTCGCCTCCTACCTGTTGATGCCGCTCGACGATTTCCGTGAGCAGATCAAGGGACGCGTCATCGATATCGATGTGATGACTGATTTGGCCGACCGCTATGCCGTGTCGCTCACGGCGGCGATCCTGAAATGGATGACCATCACCGACAAGCGGGCGATGATCGTGGTTGGCAAGGAGGGATTCATCGACTGGGCATGGTCCAGCGAGCCGCTGCTGAAGTCCGGCGTCTTCTACAGGGCGCGGCAAACCACGACCGAGATGCCAGCCGCCTCCTTGGCCGCGCAGGAGGTGGACTGGGATACTGGTCGCCATGGTCACCTCCACCCTGCGGGTGTCTGGTTGGGATCTGAGCCTGTCCATGAAATGACGGTGTTCTCGCCCCGCACCGACCAGATGACGATCTCACTGCTGCTCTATCCTGACTGCGCTCCATCCCGCTGGGAGATGGCCGAGCTGGAAGAAGAACAGACCATCGATACATTCGACAAATTCATGGATGATCGCGCAGGCTGATTCGGCTCTGTGCTTCCAATTCGCGCCCCCTGCGGGCGCAGTGTCATTGCGCAAAAATGCGCGGCTCTACGCGCAGGTCGATGCTGTCCGCAAATTATTGAATTGCTTGTGATTTTCTGATTTCGCGATACATTCATGGCATCATTCCAATCGCGAAAAGTCGCCATGCCCAGCATCACATCAGGCCCGATTTCGGGTCCCAATCCCCTTTGTCCTGAGCGCATGTCAGCGGACGCGCGCCTCGAAGAACTCGGTCGTATTCTGGCGGCTGGCGTCATTCGCCTGAACGCCGAAGATGCCAGTTCTTTATCTGCCGAAGACGGAGACAGTTTCGTGGACTTCTCGCCCCGGAAGAGCGGTGGTCGTCGTGCAAAACGTATCCGCATCGGAGGAATTGATGAAGCATCACAATAAGATAAACCCTACAAAACCTGGGCAGGACCGATCCATGGATCAAACTGTCCTGGCGCGCCTGGCCACGCTGAAGGCCATGTCGGTCAGGGATCTGAAAGCCGAATGGGAAATACTTTTCGGCGGTGCCGCGCCGAACAACAGCCGGACCTTTTTGGAAATGCGCATCGCCTATCGTATCCAGGAACTGACCTACGGCGGCCCAGACCGCGAAACGCGCCGCATGTTGGATCTGCTGGCCGATGAGGTTGAGGGTGTCGCGCGGAGGAAAAACCAGATCGCTGATCCGCGCAATCCGGTCATAGGTACCAAGCTCATCCGGGAATGGGACGGGGTCGAGCAGACGGTGATCGTCCTGAAAGACGGTTTCGAATGGCAGGGCCGGAAGTTCAAATCGCTCTCGGCCGTGGCCCGCGCCATCACCGGAACGCGCTGGAATGGCTATCGCTTCTTCGGCCTGCGTGAACGCAAGCGGGAGGAAGCATGATGGATATCGCCGCTCGCCCAAACCGCCGCCTGCGCTGCGCCATCTACACCCGCAAGTCGACCGAAGAAGGTCTCGACATGGAATTCAACAGCCTCGATGCCCAGCGTGAGGCCTGCGAAGCCTATATCGCCAGCCAGCGATCCGAAGGATGGGTTGCGACCCGTGAACGCTACGACGATGGCGGTTTTTCCGGTGGCACCCTCGAACGTCCCGGTCTCAAGCTGCTTCTGGCCGACATCGACGACGGGTTGATCGACGTGGTCGTGGTTTACAAGATCGACCGTCTGTCGCGGTCGCTGATGGATTTTTCTAAGCTGGTCGAGATCTTCGACCGCAACGGCGTCACCTTCGTCTCGGTCACGCAGTCGTTCAATACCACCACGTCAATGGGGCGGCTGACCTTGAACATCCTGCTAAGTTTCGCCCAGTTCGAACGCGAGGTCATCGGTGAGCGCATCCGCGACAAGGTGGCGGCATCTCGCAAGCGCGGGATCTGGATGGGCGGCTATGTTCCGCTGGGCTATGATGTGGAGGATCGCAAACTGTTGGTGAACGATGCCGAGGCCGGATCGGTCCGTCGCATCTTCGAACGGTTTGTCGAACTCGGGTCCGCCACGGTTCTGGCGCGCGAACTCCGCCGCGACGGCTTCCGCAACAAGCAGGGTACGCTGATCGACAAGGGCTACCTCTATCGGCTCCTGAACAACCGTGTTTATCGTGGTGAAGCCGTCCACAAGGGCAAGGCTTATCCCGGCGAGCACGACGCTATCATCGACAACGACCTCTGGGATCGGGCGCACGCCATCCTGCAGGAAAGCCCGCGCAAACGTGCAAATAACAGCCGGTCGCGGACCCCCGCTCTCCTGAAAGGGCTGATCTTCAGCGACACCGGCGCGGCCATGACGCCCACAAGCACCAAGAAGGGCGCAAAGCTTTACCGCTACTATGTGTCGATGGACGTCATCCGGAACCGCGAGACCGGTGCTGAGACCGCCCCGATGCGGCTGGCGGCTGGGATGGTTGAGGATGCGGTCGTGACCGAGGTCCGGCGCATCCTGCAAACGCCAGAAGTCGTGACGAAGGTGCTCACGGCCCTGAGCCAACAGGATGGCGCGGTTTCGGAGGCGGACGCCATCGCGGCATTGCATGAATTCAGCACGCTCTGGGCGCAACTGTTCCCGACCGAGCAGGCACGGATCATCCAGCTTCTAATCCGTCGTGTCACCGTCACAGCCGACGGCTTGGAGCTGGACATCAGGCGCGAAGGGATCGCAGGCGTCATCCGCGAGATGGTCGCATCACGTAAAATTGAGGCCGCCGAATGACGCGTGCCGATGACACGATCCGCGTCTTGATCCCGTTGAAGGTTCGCAAGAAGAATGGTCGGCCGAAAATCTTGCCGCCTGCCGATTAGCTGCCGAGCGAGGACCAGACTCAGGACCCGCATGTCCTCCGCGCCATTGGGCGGGCATGGGGCTGGCGGCGGCGCATGGACGCTGGCGAGTTCAGCACCATCCAGGAATTGGCCGAAGACGTAGGGCTGGCCGAACGCCATGTCAGCCGCCAGTTGCGGCTGGCCTACCTCGCGCCGCAAGTGCTCAAGCGGCTGACCTGCGGGCGCGAGCCGTCGGCGGTCAGCCTTTACGATCTGTGCTTTCTCGCCGGAGAGGCTTGGCCAGAGCAAGAACAGCGCGGGTTCAGTTAGATTCTAATGAAAGCTCGCCTGAAAGGCCGTCGCGGTCAACGAGACATGGGCATCTAGCGGCGGGCGCAACTCAAATGCTTTCGGCTCACGCGAGAAATTCCAAAGACGGAACAAGCACCATTCTGACCGGCGCTCTTCGGCGACCGCCAGTTCATTGCGGGAAATGTAAAAGGGCGTTCGTTCCCAGCCATTTGTCGTTTTCACCTCGATCAAACGCTCCTGTCCGTCCGGCGTAAAGCTGGCAATGTCGTACCCGGCACCGTCACCATCCTCTTCGGAAATCCACCGCACTTTGCGCGCCAGATCGTCCCGACCGGCCACTTTCAAAGCGGACCGTTCGTGTGCAACGACGCGCTCTTCTCCCGCACGTCCGAGGGCGCGGTTGCGTTCATCCCGACCCGCCACGTCAAACTTTCTGGCGACATGCAGCATCTGCTCCAGTTCCTGCGGCGGCGGCTGGTTCGACAGCGTGGGCGGCGGTCCAATCCAGATCTGCGCAGCCTCGCGCAAACCATTTGCTGATCGCGAGCCCGGCAGCCGCCCAAGCCAGGCCGGGTTCCATGCCAACCAGCGCGCCACAGCATCGACCAAGGTCATCTGGAAATTGAACGCTGGCTTGTAGCCGGGGATCCAATCTTCGCCGAGCCCCTTCAGCACCGCGCTGATATTCTGATGCTTGAACTCGATCGAGCCTTCCGTTCGGCTCCTTAATAGAGGCATCAAACTACGTCGGTGCTGAGCCTTATTGTAGAGACGGCCCGCCATGTCCTCGGCCAGCATCGCGAAGTAATCCGCGACGATGAGGTCGTTTTCTGCATCTGTCCAGGGCCCGTTCGACATGCAGCCAGGCTATGGGCGGAAAGTCTGTTTGTCATCAACGACTTCTCGCGACCGTTCGCACCGTTTCGAAGAAACACGCCGCCTTCGGGTGTCTCCGTTTGCTTTGAGAGCAGTCGAACCGACCTCAACTGCGGCGCAACCCATTTTCGGCAAGCATCTGAAAAGACGACCAGTTTTGAATGCGTCTCGATTTGGGTGAAGGGCGGGTGAAAAGAGACGCAGGCTGTTCAGAGACAGATTCAGGCCCGAAAGCCAGTCTCCGAAAGTCGGATGGACTCGTTAAACCCCTTTGAACCAAAAAGAAAAAAGGCCCGCGTTGGGGCCTCGTCTCGGGTTTGCGAATGGTTTGTGGCGGAGAGGAAGGGATTCGAACCCTCGAACAGGTTGCCCCGTTACTCCCTTAGCAGGGGAGCGCTTTCGACCACTCAGCCACCTCTCCGCCGCCGTGAATAGCGAAGCACCCAGCACGAGTCAACGACACATTTTCAAACAATGAAAAAAAAGTGGCTTGCGTCGGGCCACGGCCTAATTCACGCTGTATGCAAAGCGATAAGCTGAGTGCCAGCGCGCGGAGAAAGCTGCAAGCATAGAGGCACTGATCAATTCTTGGAAAGGAAGCCCGATGGAAAGCGTCAGAACCCCCGATGATCGATTTGAAAATTTGCCTGATTGGTCGTTTGAGGCCAACTATATGGACGGCCTGGATGGTTACGAGGACATCCGCATTGCATACGCTGACGAAGGCCCAAAAGACGCAGACCGGGTGTTTTTGTGCCTGCACGGCGAACCCAGTTGGTCATATTTGTACCGTCATATGATTCCCCACTTCACAGCTTCGGGCGCGCGGGTGATCGCGCCTGACCTGATTGGTTTTGGACGTTCAGACAAGCCAGTAAAAGACAACGACTATACCTTCCATTTCCACCGCAATTATTTGCTGCGCTTCATCGAGCGGCTGGATCTGCAAAATATCACCCTGGTGTGCCAGGACTGGGGCGGCCTTTTGGGCCTAACGCTGCCGATGGATATGAAAGATCGTTTCAAACGATTGATTGTCATGAACACTGGCCTTGCCGTGGGCATGGGCTCCAGTGACGGGTTCAAAGCCTGGCGCGACTATGTGGCCAATACCCCCAATCTGCCCATCGGTGCCATTATGAAGCGGGCTACACCACATCTGTCGGATGCCGAGGTCGCTGCTTACGATGCACCCTTCCCCGATGACTTGTATAAAGCTGGCGCCCGCAGGTTTCCAGCGCTTGTGATGACTGAACCAGACATGGACGGTGTCAATACGTCCAAGCGCGCGGCAGCTTTCTGGTCCAGCGAATGGACGGGCGAAAGCTTTATGGCGATCGGCATGCAGGACCCGGTGCTTGGCCCACCTGCTATGCATATGCTACGAAAGCTCATCAAAGGATGCCCGGAGCCAATGGAAATTGCCGAAGGCGGCCATTTTGTGCAGGAATGGGGCGACCTGATCGCGCCCGCAGCATTAAAACATTTCGGCGATATCGAATAATAGAGATTTGGGCAAACTAGGGGAGGTACGAATGCACTATTCTAAACTAGGGAAATTGTTAGCGAGCAGCGCACTTGTCGCGGCAGTTATAACAACAGCAACGCAGGCCGATGATTTAAGTGACGCCATCGCCAAAGATTATTCCTATCTGCAACCCCTGTTCGTTCACTTTCACCAAAACCCTGAACTATCTTTTGTTGAGACAAAAACAGCCGAGCGCCTCGCCGCGGAACTAACGTCGCTGGGCTTTAGTGTCACAGCGGGCGTTGGTGGGACCGGAATTGTCGCCATGATGGAAAATGGTGACGGTCCGCAAGTGTTAGTGCGCGCGGACATGGACGGCCTGCCGGTCAAGGAAGGCAGCGGCGTGCCCTACCCGTCATCGGTTACCCAAACCAATATCAACGGCATCGAAATGCCGGTTATGCATGCGTGTGGACACGACATGCACATGACATCTCTGGTGGGCACAGCCCGGCGATTGGCTGCCATGCGCGACCAATGGTCCGGTACCCTGATGTTGATTGGCCAACCAGCGGAGGAACGCATCGGCGGCGCCAAAGCCATGATTGAAGACAATTTGTATGAGCGGTTTGGTCGCCCGGACTATGCACTGGCGCTGCATGTGGCAGCGGGCGAACCGGCAGGCACGGTAATATATGGTTCGGGACTGACGTATTCCAGCTCAGACAGCGTCAATATCCGGGTCTACGGCGTTGGAACCCACGGCGCGTCACCGCATCTGGGCAACGACCCAATCGTGCTGGCATCACAAATTGTCGGTGCGTTGCAAACTTTGGTTTCACGTGAAATATCACCGCTTGAGGCAGGCGTCGTAACTGTGGGCTCCTTCCATGCTGGCCGCAAACACAACATCATTTCTGACCATGCTGACCTGCAATTGACCGTGCGTTCTAACGACGAAGCGGTACGAGCAAAACTGTTACAGGGCATCAAACGCATTGCCGAGAATATGGGCCGGGTTGCGGGACTGCCGGAAGATAAACTGCCAAGAGTTGATCTGTCCGTGGAAGCAACCCCAACCACCTACAACGACGAAGCGTTGGCTGCGCGTCTAGGCGGCGTGTTTGTGCGCGCCTTCGGCAAGGACGGAACGGCACCAGCGATCCAGCGCGGTATGGGTGCCGAAGATTTCCCCTATTTCACCAATGTGGAACCACCAGTTCCCGGCTTTTACTTTGCTGTTGGCGGCACATCGCAAGCTGACCTAGACGCAGAGAAAAACGGCGGACCGCGGGTTGCCGGGCACCATTCGCCTTTCTTTAAAATCGAACCGGAGCCCTCGATCAAAGCCGGTGTACGCGCAATGACCCTGGCTGTGCTTGAACTGATGCCCAAGAAATAGGAACAAACAAAATGTCAACACAAACACTCACTCCGTTTCATCTTGCGGTGCCGGTTGACGATCTAGCGGCGGCGCGGGCGTTCTACGGTGGCCTGCTTGGCTGTCCGGAGGGACGATCCAGCGACAAGTGGGTCGGTTTCAACCTGTTTGGCCACCAATTTGTGGTGCACTTGGGAGCGCCGGTGGGCCAACCGGACAGGAACGGTGTAGACGGTGACAGCGTGCCCAGTTTTCATTACGGATGCGTTTTGAACTGGGGTGACTGGCAACAGCTTGCTGATAAACTTACAGCAACTGACATTGATTTCGTCATCAAGCCAAAAGTTCGCTTCAAAGACAAAGTAGGCGAGCAAGCCACCATGTTTTTCCGTGACCCGGCGGGCAACGCGCTTGAGTTCAAGGCCTTCAAAGACCCTGGCCAGCTATTTGCCAAATGATAAACAGAACCAGGAAAGTGATGGGTTTGCTGCAGCTCGTTGTATTGATATTCATAACTACAGCAGATGTTTATGCCGATACACCGCAGCCAGACATTCAACAACTGATCACTGACATAAGAGCGACAATTAGAGACCGACTTTTAACGATGCCGCCTGTTGCACGCTATAAGTGGGACAATCGGCTACCTATTGAAGACCTTACCCGCGAAAAAAAAGTTTTAGAAAACACAGTTGGTCAAGCGACAGCTGCGGGGCTTGAGCCTGCATATGCAGTGCAAGTGATCACGGCGCAAATGAACGCAGCAAAGCAAATACAGCTTGGGTGGTTTCAACGTTGGCAGCTATCACCAGGAACCGAGAAAATGGTGCCTTCGAAAGACCTAAATACTGAAATCAGGCCTGCTATTTCCACGATAACCGAACGTCTGATTTCACATTTGGTTTCGTTGAAAGCAATGCGGTTGACTTGTCAACATGTCACGCGACTCACAGAGGTGCCCCCAACATTAGCAACATATTCCGACGCGTGGGAAACTGCAGCGAAAAGTTTGGTTCCATCAGGCCTGAATTGCACATAACCGCAACTAAACGCGTTACGCTGAAGATGTAAATTTTGATCTCTTTGGTCACCAAACTCTCGTGCAATTGAGCACCCCTGCCAACCGGCCAATTGTGCGCTGAGTAATCACTCTTCAAGCGGCGGGGCTTGGGGGAGTGGAAAGCGCGCAGGCAAAACAAAGCGTTCAACCAATAGCGCTACGCACACGAATGCCAAAAGATACCAAACCTTGGCATTGTAGGCATTGCTGAGATAGATGCTTCCTCCGGCAACGGCCAACAAACCAACTAAATAACGCTTACCGTGGTTTCTTAATCTTTCCGCTCGCTGTTCCACAAGGAAAGCCCCTCATCAAGCGGTGTAAGGCCCGCAACCAGCTCGTCACCAAAGCGGTAAGCTTTAAGTTGACCGCCAATCAGGAAAATTGACACTCCAAAACCGTAGATCAACGCCAGGAAAACATTTGGATAATTACCAAGGCCCTGAATCCAACTTACAAATGGTGGCAAAATAAAAGTGAAGAAAACCTGGTGCACGACAAATGCCGCCACAAAACCCAGCACCAAGGACATAGTTGAATACTTGCGCATGCCGCGCAAAAAACGCTTTTCCACATCAAGCGATACGCGGTATGATTTAGCCTCACGGCCCGCGCGAATGATCGCATCGCTCCTGGGCGGTGCCGGTTTCCACTTTGCCATTTATACTCTCCCTTGCTTTCCCAGCTTTGCCAATACCGCCGCCAAACGCAATATTTTTGATAATATTAAGCAGGGAAACATCAAAAAAAGCATCGCAGCAACATTTTTGGATTTAGCCCCGTCTAACCAAGAGTTCTTAACTTTATTTTCATCTTCAGGTGCTTACTTTGACTGGATGATTTTCTCCAGACAAACCGCTTACAACAAAACTCGAATACGACGCCTTCGGTGCATGAGCGTAGCGCTTGTCCTATGTCTGATCACCAGTGCCCAGACAGCCGTTGCCGCAACTGATCACCGCGGCAACGAAATCGATTTTCACTTCGTATATTTGCCGGGTTTACTGGAAAAAGACGGAAAAACAGGCAAGCTGGCACAAGCCATTCATGAAGTGGGCAAGCGAGCGCATGTGACCTTTCGCATGCAGCATATGCCGATAAAACGACAGGACCGGGAATTAACCCGTAACAAACCGCTTGTTGCGGGGCCTCAGCTTGACCGCGGCACACCGGATTCCGGATTCAAGCCTCTACGCGCTTCTATCCCCCTGGCTTTCCGACAAGACCACGCCTTTGTACTAAGGGGCATACACATCCCGCGGACAATCGAAGAAATAAAGAAAATGACCCTTGTGGTAACACCAACCACTCGCCTGCCCCCGCCACTACACAATCTGGACGGCCTGACAATTCTCGAAACGCATTCAGCAACATCCGCGATTTCACTGTTGTCGAAAGGTCGTGTCGACTTGTGGGTCAATGACAAGACCATGACGCTGGACGCCGTGCAAGTTGCGGGCGTGACCAACATAACCTATGACGCCGTTAAGCCTTTTTTCGTTTGGCCAGCGCGGTTGATTTATTCGGACGCCGTTAGCTCCGATATCATTGAACGGATTGATCGCGCCATAATGTCCATGGTGGAAGACGGAAGCCTGAAAGCACAGTTGCCCAACAACTTCACTCGCGACTACGAAGCCGTACTTCGTCAACCATTGCCCAAATCGGTAAGAAAACAATAGTTTCTGCTGTTGGCGAACGACGATTAGCGGCCTATAACACCCTCTATGGCATATACATCTTTACGTGATTTTATCGCTGAACTTGAGGCAGACGGACTATTGATCCGTGTGTCCGAACCTGTATCCACCGAACTGGAAATGACCGAAATTCAAACCCGGGTTCTGGCCGAGGGCGGCCCTGCAATTTTGTTTGAAAATGTGATCAACGAGCGCGGTGAAAAATCTGACATGCCGATGCTAGTGAACCTGTTTGGCACGGTGGAGCGTGTAGCGCGCGGCATGAGCCGTCAGCCTAGCGAACTGCGCGAAGTGGGTGAAACACTGGCCTTCCTGCGCCAACCGCAGCCGCCCGCTGGCGTGCGTGACGCAATTGAGCTGCTGCCACTAGCCAAAAAAGTTTTGGCCATGCGCCCCAAAACCGTCAGGAAAGCGCCTGTGCATGAGGTTGTTTTGACCGGCGATGACATTGATATCAACGCTCTGCCGATACAAACCTGCTGGCCCGGCGAGCCCGCACCGCTGATCACTTGGCCGCTTGTGGTCACCCAGGGACCGACCAAAAGCGCGGAAGACGATTTTAACCTGGGCATATACCGCATGCAGCGGGTAAGCAAAAACCAAACATTAATGCGCTGGCTCAAGCACCGCGGCGGCGCGCAGCAATATGAACGCTGGAAAAAGATTAACCGCGAGCCCGTGCCTGCCGCAGCTGTTATCGGAGCGGACCCCGGCATCATTCTGGCGGCAGTTACACCCGTACCGGACACTCTGTCCGAATATCAATTCGCCGGGCTATTGCGTGAGAAAAAGGTAGAACTGATAGACTGCAAGACGGTGCCATTGAAAGTGCCCGCCTCAGCGGAAATTGTGCTGGAAGGCTTTGTCAGTCTTGATGACTACCGCGACGAAGGGCCCTACGGCGACCACACCGGCTACTATAACAGCGTCGAGAAATTCCCGGTGTTTAACATCACCGCCATTACCATGCGCAAAGACCCGATTTACCTTTCCACATACACCGGTCGCCCACCCGATGAGCCCAGCGTGCTGGGTGAAGCGCTCAATGAGGTTTTCATTCCGCTTCTGCAACAACAATTCCCCGAGGTCGTCGATTTTTGGTTGCCGCCGGAGGGCTGCAGCTACCGTATCGCTGTTGTCAGCATCAAAAAGGCCTACGCGGGCCACGCAAAACGCATCATGACCGGAGTGTGGTCATACCTGCGCCAGTTCGTTTACACCAAATTCGTGATTGTGGTGGACGACGACATCAATTGCCGCGACTGGAAAGACGTCATGTGGGCGATCAGCACCCGCATGGACCCGGTGCGTGATATCGTGACGGTTGAAAACACCCCCATCGATTACCTTGATTTCGCCAGCCCCGAAAGCGGCCTTGGCGGCAAGCTGGGACTGGATGCGACTAATAAAGTGGGCAATGAAACTCACCGTGAATGGGGCCAGCAGATACGTATGAACGATAGTGTGATCGACAAAGTGGATGCCATGTGGGACAGCCTCGGCATTCCCGGCGACGGCAAAAAGATTTGGAAGTAGGAGCATCTCTTGGCCCTTAAACCCCTAGTTGCCGCACTTTTATTTGGCCTGTCCGCGCAACCGGCAACCGCGGACGATACCATCAAGCTTTATACTATGGATTGCGGCACCATTGAAGCATCTGACATGGCAAGCTTCGACAGCGAAGGCCGTTTTGCCGGGCAGTCAAACACACTGGCGGTGCCTTGCTACCTGATCCGCCACTCGAAAGGGGATTTGCTCTGGGATGCGGGGTTTAATCAAGCCATGGTTGGCAACACGCCCCCAGCAGCTGGGGGTTTTCAAGCCAGCATGCGCGTTAAACTGACCGACCAGCTGGCTGACCTTGGGCTTGCACCAGCTGATATCGAGTATATTTCTTTATCGCACTGGCACCCGGACCATTCCGGTAACGCAGGCCTGTTCGCCACTTCTACATGGGTAGTGCACGAGGCAGAGCGGGAATTCATGTTTTCAGACGCCATGAAAGACGCAAACGGCGACTATGCCGCGCTTGTAAATGCCAAAACCATTCAGTTTACTGAAACCCATGACCTGTTCGGCGACGGCAGCGCGGTTATTGTGCCAACCCCCGGTCACACCACAGGCCACTCTATTCTACAGTTAACACTGGCCAACGCAGGCACCCTGTTATTTTCCGGTGATCTCTATACCCATGCCGAAGGCCGAAAAGTTGGAGCCATACCTGTTTTCAATGTGGACAAGGAACAAACCATTCAATCAATGGCGCTGTTTGAAAAGCTGCTGAAACAGTATAAGGCCCGTGCGATCATCGAGCACGAAAAAGCTGACTTCGACGTCCTGCCCAAATTCCCGGGATATTTGGATTAGTACCGGCCCTTTTTTTGACACTTCCAGCCGCGCCCTTCATACTCCGTCGACCATTCTTTTGGGGGCACATCAACTTTTTAGGGGAGTGATCATGCAACAAAAACTTATGGCAGAATTTATCGGCACGCTTTGGTTGGTGCTGGGCGGCTGCGGCAGTGCCGTGCTGGCGGCGGCTTTTCCGGAAGTGGGCATTGGCCTTCTCGGGGTTTCCCTCGCCTTTGGCTTGACCGTAATAACCATGGCCTACGCCATCGGGCATATATCGGGCTGCCACTTGAACCCAGCGGTTTCCATTGGTTTGTGGGCTGGCGGGCGTTTTGACGGCAAAGAGCTACCCGGCTACATCGTCGCCCAAGTTCTGGGTGCCATCGCAGCCGGCGGTATTCTCTATTTAATCGCGTCGGGCAAGGCCGGGTTTAATCTGGCCGACGGGTTTGCCTCCAACGGATACGGCGAGCATTCACCGGGCGGCTACACCATGATGGCAGCGCTTGTCGCGGAAGTGGTTCTGACAGCCATGTTCCTTATTGTGATCATGGGTGCAACCGATGCCCGCGCCCCTGCGGGTTTTGCCCCCATCGCCATCGGCTTATGCCTGACGCTTATTCACCTGATCAGCATCCCGGTTACCAATACATCAGTAAATCCGGCGCGCAGCACCGGTGTGGCTCTGTATGTAGGCGACTGGGCAACCAGCCAGCTTTGGCTATTTTGGGTTGCCCCGATTGTTGGCGCGGTGATCGGCGCGATCATATACAAAATGATCAGCAAACCGGCAGCGGAATAGACAATCCAGCACTTGTGCCCGCTGGTTCTGCCAGCGGGTATTTCTTCGTCTTCAGAAGACCTCGAACCTGCGCAGTCGGCCGCACAATTGGCACGCCGATTGATCAACTGCGGCGATGACAACAGCGGAAATTTGATCTAATATTTTGATCCGGCAATCTGGGTACAGCGTAAAAACCGAGACAACAGCATAAGGATACCGAATGACTCTGCAGGCAACAGCTCTGGCTTTACTAACATTCATCGGCATGCCAGTCGGGATTGATGAAACCGGGGTCGACAATGCCTTGCCCACGTGGGCCGAGCAGTCCTACGGTGAAGACATGCTGTTCACGGTGAAACGGGAAGGCAAGAAAATCGGCACGCATGCGGTCAGCTTCAGCACTGAAGGCGACAGCTTGATTGTCGACACAGAGACCAACCTGAAGGTAAAGTTCCTGTTTTTTACCGCCTACAAGTTCAAGTATACCGCCCGGGAAATATGGCATGATGGCCAGATAAGCGAGATAACTGCCGACACAAACGCCAACGGCAAAAAATATTCCTATGACATGAAATTTGACGGCACCAATGTATCCGTCGATGACGGCGTGACCGACACCATCTTTGAGCTTGAAACGGCTGCATTTCCGTCAAACCACTGGAACCCTAATGTTCTGCGGGCGCCGATCATTATGAACACGCTGAGCGGCAGCCCAAATACCGTTGAAATTACCCCGCTTGATTGGGAAGTGCGGCCCGCCGCAGACGAAAGCCGCAGGGCTCAGCGCTTTGAATATAGCGGCGAGCTAAGTGATGTTGTTTCGTGGTACGACGAAAGGGGCCGCTGGGTCGGCCTTGAGTTCAAAGGCGAAGACGGCTCCACCATTACCTATGAATGTGTGCGCTGCGGCACATCCAGAACGCACCTTCCCTAGTAGGCCAAATTACCGGTATCCGCTGTCACTTTTTCTTGAGTTACCCAAAGGCCAAGTTTCGCTATGATGCCCTAAATCAGGGGATCAGGAGTTTTATCATGCCGTCAAAATCTATTTTCTCACGCAGGAATTTTATCGCAGCAGCTGGCGCATCCGCCGGCGTGGCCAGTATGCTCGGCGCCAGCGCGCGCGCAAACAGCTTCCCGACCTTCGGCAAGGTTGTTGAAGAACAACCTTTTGCCCGCATTGAAGAAGTTGGACCCGGCATTTGGGGTGTGGTTTCGACGCCACTAAAGCCAGACGGTTCGTTTAACCCTGCAGCAGTTGCCACCCTGTGCAACGGCGGCATAATCGCTGGCGAGGACAAAGTTGTCGCTATCGACGGTTCGTTCCGGCCCGAGGGCGCAGCCTGGCTGGCAGCTCAAGCCTTGCGCCTAACTGGCAAGCCAGTAACCGATGTGATTGTTACCCATTTCCATGCGGACCACACCGGTGGGCTGGCTGGGTATCAAAACGGCGCGGCGGGCCCCGAGATTATCGCTACCGCAACCACCAACCAACTGGTTTATGATCGCTATGCCGGTGCCAAACAGACACCTGAAGGCGCACAGTTCGCCCGCCCTGCTATTCGCCCGGTTATGCCTACCCGCATCATCACCGATGAAGCATCGATCCTGACTATGGATTTGGGCGGCCGTACCATTCGACTGCACCCGCTAAAGGGCCATACGCCCAGTGATCTTGCGATTGTAGTGGATGACGCCCCTGTCATTTTTGCCGGTGATCTGGTGTGGGCAGGATTATTCCATAACTATGTGGATGCCATCCCCAGTCATTTGACAACATCGGTTGAACATTTGCTGGCTGACCCCAAACGCACCATCGTGACCGGCCACGGTGCAATCGCAAACGCCGGTGAGCTGAGTAATTATCTAGACCTGTTAAGGTTGGTAGAAGAAAAAGCCCGTGGCTCATATGAGGCCGGTAAAACACCGGCTGAAGGCGCAAAAGACTTTATAGTACCCGCATCACTGGGCACATGGCAGCTGTTTAACCCGCGCTACTATGAAACCGCTTTCGAAGCATGGCGCCGCGAGTTAGCGGGCGAAACCAGTTAAGCAGGTTTTGGGTCAGTACTTAACCAAAGTGTCGCGCTCATCGGGATTTCCAGAATGACTTGACAGCAGTGGCGTTCGCGATACCATCAGTTGCCAACGGTAAGATGACGGGGGTCAAACAATTCCGTGAGCACTTTCATATATAAGGCCTTTATCAGCTATAGCCATTCCGATGCGAAACTGACCAAATGGTTTCACAGAAAACTGGAATCATACCGTATCCCAAAAAAATTGGTCGGTACAGAAACGAAAACTGGCGTCGTGCCTCGGCGACTATTCCCCATTTTCAGGGACAGAGATGATTTAGCGGCAACAACCAACATGACTGACGCCATTATGAAGGCTGTTCATCAGTCTGAATTCATGATCGTGATATGCACACCAGCATCGGCCAAATCTAAACTTGTTAACCGAGAAATCGAAGAGTTTAAAAAGCATCATGGCAACCGCAACATATTATGCTTAATTGCTAGCGGAGTGCCCTTTTCGAACGACCCAGAAACCGAATGTTTTTCTGACATTCTAATGCGTCACGTAACACCAGAAGGCAAACCCGAAGGGTGGGCCCCTGAAGGTTTAGCGGCTGATGCACGTCCCGGCAGTGATGGTCGTAAAGCCGCAGTTTCCAAGTTGGTTGCCGGGTTACTGGGAATCGAACTCAACGCGCTCATGCGGCGAGAGTTGCACGGACAACAACGCAAATTATTTTGGGGTCTGGCCGGAAGCCTAATCTCTACGTCCGTTGTTTCGGTCCTGCTCTATATAGCATTACAAGCTCAAAACTTGGCCGAAAAACGAACCGAGGATGCCGTTGATCTATTGGCTTCCCTTCATGAAAATGTTTTCGATGCTCTTGATGCAGATGGTAACACTGAAGCGCAAGAAGTGCTCGTGAGAAGGGTCTTCGATCATTACGAGACTCTCGACTTAGGAGATGCCAACGTCAAACTTCTCGGTCATTGGTCTGCGTCCGGGCTAAGGCTTGGCCAAAATTTGGAGCGCCAAGGCCGAAACGCCGAAGCAAAGGAGATTTTCGAAAAAATTAAAGCATTTAGCATTCGTTTCGCATCAGAATATCCGCGCAATCATTTCGCACGCTATCGGCTACAAAATACTGAATTTTTCAATGGATACTTGCTCCAGAGAACTGGTTTTTACAGCGACGCAGAAGAGTCGTTTCGCACTCGCCTAAATATTTCAAGTAATGCGTTAGTTGACAGGGGTTTGACCATTCAAACTAAAGGAATCCACATAGACTGGCTAACTGAAGTGGCCGATAGTCAACAGCTTCTTGCTGCCCTATTGGCAGGCCCCGGAGATCAATTAGTAGAAGCCGAAACATTACTCAATAAAGCCGTTAAAAACTGGATTAGTTATATATCCCGGTGGCAACCAACCGATAACAATTTCAAGACGAATACAATGCCTTATTTATCTTCTCTCGCTTCCGCACACCTTTATTTGGGACGCCTGCTCCAACGGGCAGGTAGGCTGAACGAGGCCAATGAGCAATTCGAAAAACGGTATCAAATCTACGAAGGTATGCTGGAAAACGCCCCGCGCAACATGGGACTTATGCGCCGACAAGTGGTTTCGCAACTGCGTTTAGCCGAAATTCAGATGGCGTGGGGACATCCTCAAATTGCACAGGATATTGTTACTCCGGCATGCAAAAAATCGGGCGAGATTGCGGACAAGAACCAAACAAGTGTTCTATGGCTATCGGGAAAAGTGGCATGCCTTAATCTGCTCACGAAAATCTTGCTCATTCAGAACAATCATGACGAGATTTCTAAGATACTTCCTGCCCTCAAAAACAGTATTTTCCGCTTGCGGGAAGGTGATCAGGAACGCCCCCACTACAGATTGGCAGCCTATCAAAGCACGCTGCTGGAAATAGAACACCTTCTCTGGTCCGGCCACTCGATACAGGGTCAACAGCTTCTGAGCACCTTAGTTGAAACTGTTGATACTGAAACTCAGTCTTTCCCGAAAACCAACGGCGCAATGGAATTTATTGCGCGCACGTACCTCTTATCCGGCATAGTTCACCAAACGCTAGATGCTGATATTGCCTCTCGGCATCTAAACCGAGTCAATGATATTGTAAACAGTCGTCCTCATCCATGGCCTGAAGCACGCGCATATCAAGCTGAAGCTTTGCGGCGGCTGAACAACACTAAAAAGGCAAAAGAAATACTGTTGGACCTAGATGCGATTGGTTTTAACCACAGCACCTTTTTGAATTCCATATCACGCTAAAAACTAAGTTTCTCGTCAACTTGTTTCCATTGTACGACAAACCAACCGGCATAAAAAAAACGAACAGCTGAGTTAATCTCAAACGCATACAGGTTATGAAAAGTGACCGCCAAGGGGGAAAGGTGTCATTTTTGCTGGCGACCTGGTGCGAACTGTCGGGCGAAACCAGCTAGCAAATTGTGCCAACTAACGGCTGAACCCTTTAAAGTGTTCTAACTGCGACGAAATGCCGTCAATAAATCAGTGTTTTATTCTTCAAGACAACGATATTGTCGCCAAATTATGAGGCACAGTTGTTAGCCTCTGCATCTTATCCGGATAAAGCTGTGACCCGATGAAGTCAATTTTGCGATCCTTGTTGCCAGCAATACTGCTGATAGCTTTCTCTGCAAAAGCATTTGTGCCCGTCGGCATGATGCTGGACGTAAAGTCATTTGTGCGTGGCGGCGACCTTGTAACCATTTGCCCGTCTGTCGGTGAACTACCGTGGATGACAGCGTTCACAGATCATTCTGGCCATCATATGGCCGGCGTTGATGAGAACGCCGACGCGCGTTGTCCATACGCGGCCCTTGATGTGCCTGCATCTATCGCCGCACCAGATATCCACTGGTTATTTCTTCAGCCCGCGTATGAGCCAACCGTTTTTCCATCCGGGCAACATCGCAGCGCGCTATTCAAGCGCGCGGCGCGCGCGCCGCCTGCGGTTTAGAGCCACTAGAAACCCTCTAAACATATAATTATTTCAGGAAATGATGATGAAACGCTTCGACTTATCCGTTGCAGCGCTCGCATGCTGCACACCTGCGTTCGTGCCTGTTGCCGCGCACGACAAACACACAGAACCACGCGCCTACGACCATGCGCCTATTGGTGTTATGGGCGACCACCTGCATAAAAAAGGCGAGTTTATGCTGTCCGCCCGTTACATGCGGATGGAGATGGAAGGCAACCGTATTGGCACCAACAGTGTAACCCCCGAACAGATTGCAACCACAGTTCCAAACCAGTTTTTCGGTCAACCCATGCAACCACCTACACTGCGGGTGGTGCCAACCCGCATGCCCATGGACATGGTAATGCTGGGCGGCATGTATGCGCCGTCGGACAACGTAACTCTGATGGCAATGGGAATGTACGCTGAGCGAGAGATGGACCATATCACCTTCCAGGGCGGTATGGGCCCGAACCAGCTCGGCGGTTTTTCCACGGGCAGTAAAGGTTTTGGTGATACAAAAGTAGCAGCTCTGGTTCGCCTGTTCGATAATGTTACTCATAAGGTACATTTCAATGCAGGCGTTTCCGTGCCCACTGGTTCCGTCAGCGAGGAAGATACGATACTGACCCCCATGGGCGGTACGCCGACAGTACGCTTGCCCTACCAAATGCAATTGGGTTCCGGCACATGGGATTTGGAGCCCGGAGTTACCTATGTTGGCCATGAGGGTAACTGGAACTGGGGCACGCAAGCCCGCGCGACCATCCGCCTGGGTGATAACTCTGCTGGTTACAGTTTCGGCGACAGATATGAGGCGACAAGCTGGCTGGCATACGGTTTGACGGAATCTTTTTCGCTATCGATGCGACTGAAGGGCAGCACGCAAGGGCGCATTGACGGGCAAGATCCGCGTATTGTGGCCCCAGTGCAGACCGCGCAAACCAACTTCCAGGGCGGAGATCGATTGGACATATTGTTTGGGGCAAATTACCTATTCAAAGACAGTGCGCTTAAGGGCAACCGGCTTGGCATCGAAGCTGGGTTCCCCATAACACAAGATCTGGACGGCCCACATCTGGAAACGGACTTCACCCCG
>JAAHTG010001101.1_pt1 | contig 19865 bp, 21 predicted proteins | sample 6116081 | NCBI WGS metagenome assembly JAAHTG01 (sample SAMN13939989, study PRJNA603662) | sponge metagenome | isolation source: marine sponge | host: Mycale hentscheli | place: New Zealand | collected 2005 | reverse complement strand
GATCTGTTTTTTTCCATTGCCCTACTGGCTACTACTTCACGCTTCAGACAAAATCTGGCGCCGTGCCTCGTCCATGAACGACGATAATTTTGCCACCAATTGCTCGGCGGTGAAACTGACGTTACTAGCCTCCACATCCGCCACCACTTTGCGGATCACGTCATCGTCGCCGTCTTCTTCCAGGTCAGCGGTAATAACCGAACCCGCATATTCTTTAACCGCATCGCCAGACAGTCCCATCTCGCCAGCCAACCATTCGCCGAACAAACGGTTGCGGCGCGCTCGCGCTTTAAAGGTTAAAGTCTCATCGTGTGCGAACTTGTCTTCAAAAGCTTTTTCGCGGTTATCAAATGTGGTCATGGGGGTTTATATCCTTTCGCCCGATTCTTTTCCTGAAATGGGATTAAAATTCCAGATTTTCAAGTCGATTTAACGTTTATTCGCTCCATTTGGCTTCAATTTCAACCGTAAATAAAAATTATTACATATTCGTGCTGACAAACATTGTAGCAGACGATGACTTCGGCTATGGTCCGCGCAAAATTTGACATCATCATCTGCTCCTAAAAGCCAGCTGGGGAAACGCGCTCATGTCCCGTAAAAACAAGCTTTATGAAGGCAAGGCCAAAGTCCTGTTCGAAGGACCTGAGCCCGGTACCATCATCCAGTACTTCAAAGACGACGCCACCGCCTTTAACGCCCAGAAAAAAGGCACACTGTCCGGCAAGGGTGTGGTCAATAACCATATTTCAGAATATCTGTTCAAGGCACTGACTGACATCGGCGTTCCCAACCATTTCATCGAACGGCTTTCCATGCGCGAACAGTTGGTGAAAGCGGTTGAGATCATCCCGGTCGAAATCATCGTCCGCAATATCGCTGCGGGAAGCTTGTCCAAACGACTGGGTATAGAAGAAGGTACAGCGCTGCCAAATCCGCTTGTCGAGTTTTGCTATAAATCTGACGAGTTAGGCGACCCGGTAATTGCAGAAGAACATATCCTTACCTTCGGCTGGGCCGAGGAGCAGGAAATTGACGAGATGATGTTCTACTCCTTGCGGGTGAATGATTTTCTGTCTGGCATGTTCGCTGGCATCGGCATCAAGCTTGTAGACTTCAAACTGGAGTTCGGACGCTTTTATGACGGCGATGACTGCGTAACTATTCTGGCCGACGAAATCAGCCCTGACGGGTGCCGCCTGTGGGACATTAAAACTGGCGAAAAACTAGACAAAGACCGTTTCCGCCGCGATCTGGGTGGCGAAATGGAAGCCTATATTGAAGTTGCGCGCAGGCTGGGCATACTACCGTCCGCCGACGTGACAGAAATTGCCGACCACAAGAACAAAAAGCCTAAGAAATCATAGTTAATCCATAACCTTACAGCCTTCCGAAGGAAAACCCGCGATGAAAGCCCGCATCCACGTCACACTGAAAAACGGGGTTCTGGACCCGCAAGGTAAAGCTATTGAGCATGCGCTCTCCAACATGGGGTTCGGCGGGGTTGACGCAGCTCGCCAAGGCAAATTCATAGAGCTGGACTTGGTCGAAACCGACCGCGACGCCGCCCACGCCAGCGTGGATGAAATGTGCCGCAAGCTGCTGGCCAACACGGTGATCGAAAACTACAGCATAGAGCTGGAGTAGCGCCGATGAAATCCGCAGTAATCGTATTCCCCGGTTCAAACTGCGACCGGGACATGGCTGTCGCGCTTGAAAAAATAACCGGCACCAAACCTCTAATGGTCTGGCATCAGGAACATACCTTCGATACCGTCGATTTCGTCGCCCTGCCCGGTGGCTTTTCCTACGGCGACTATCTTCGCTGCGGTGCCATGAGCGCACGCAGCAATGTGATGAAAGAAGTAATCAAGCGCGCCGAAGACGGTGTCCCTACTTTCGGCGTCTGCAATGGTTTCCAAGTTCTAACCGAAACCGGCCTGCTGCCGGGTGCACTAATGCGCAACGCCAATCTGCATTTTGTTTGCAAGGACGTGCGTATGAGTGTTGAAAACACCGATACTATGTTCACCAGTGACTATGCAGGCGACAGTGAGATCACCGTGCCGGTCGCCCACCACGACGGTAATTATTTCGCCGACGATGACACCCTGGACCGACTGGAGGGCGAAGGCCAGGTAGCCTTCCGTTATCTGGACGACATCAACGGCGCACAGCGCGGTATAGCAGGTATCACCAATGCCAGAGGCAATATTCTCGGCATGATGCCCCACCCGGAGCGGATGATCGAACCGGCGTTTGGCGGCTCGGACGGGCGCAAGCTTTTCACCTCAGTAATGAACCGGCTCGGGTAAGGGGCGCGCAACATGCAAGATGTAAATAACATCAAAATTACCGCCGAGATCGTTAAAGAACACGGCCTGACACCCGGGGAATATGACCGTATTGTCGGCGCCATGGGGCGTGAGCCCAACTATACCGAACTGGGCATCTATTCGGTCATGTGGTCCGAGCACTGCAGCTACAAGTCTTCGCGCTTTCATCTGAAAAAACTGCCAACCGAAGCACCGTGGGTTATTTGCGGGCCCGGCGAAAACGCTGGCGTTATCGACATCGGCGACGGGCAAGCCGTTATTTTCAAAATGGAAAGCCACAACCACCCCAGTTACATCGAACCTTACCAGGGCGCTGCAACCGGTGTTGGCGGCATCCTGCGTGATGTGTTCACCATGGGCGCGCGGCCCGTTGCCAACATGAATGCGCTGCGTTTCGGCGAGCCGGACCACCCGAAAACCAAACACTTGCTTGCTGGTGTGGTTGAAGGTATCGGCGGCTACGGTAACTGCGTAGGCGTACCCACTGTAGGCGGTGAAACCAACTTCGATCCGTCCTACAACGGCAATATCCTCGTGAACGCCATGACGGTTGGCGTTGCCGACAAGGACAAAATTTTCTACTGCGCCGCTGCTGGCGTGGGCAACCCCGTTGTGTATGTTGGCAGTAAAACCGGGCGCGACGGCATCCACGGTGCCACCATGGCGTCGGCTGAATTCACTGAAGACAGCGAAGAAAAGCGCCCAACTGTACAGGTGGGTGACCCCTTCACCGAAAAGCTGTTGATCGAAGCCTGCCTTGAGCTAATGGACACCGACGCCATCATCGCCATTCAGGACATGGGCGCAGCTGGCCTGACCAGTTCAAGCGTGGAAATGGCGTCCAAAGGCGGCGTCGGCTTCGAACTGAACCTGGACAAGGTACCCCAACGCGAAGAGAATATGACACCGTATGAGATGTGTCTGTCGGAGAGCCAGGAACGCATGTTGATGGTGCTGAAGCCGGGCCGTGAAGCCATGGCGCATGCGATTTTTGAGAAATGGGAGTTGGATTTCGCTGTAATTGGCGAAATTACCGACACCGGCAAACTTACCCTCACCTTCGGCGGTGAAGTGGTCGGCGATATGCCAATCGACAGCCTTGTGGAAGACGCACCAGAGTATGAACGACCATATGTGCCCACTCCCAAACGGGAAGTGGCCGATGTGGCGGCAGTGAATGACCTCAATCAAGCAGTGATGGACCTTGTTGGTGGCCCGCACTTGTGTTCGCGCCGTTGGATTTGGGAACAGTACGACCATATGGTTATGGGCGACACCATCCAGCGCCCCGGTGGCGACGCTGCTGTTGTCCGGGTACACGGCACGGACAAGGCACTGGCGATATCGACCGATGTAACGCCGCGTTACTGCCATGCCGACCCGGTTGAAGGCGGTCGTCAGGCTGTGGCCGAAACATGGCGCAACATAACCGCCGTTGGCGGCACGCCGCTTGCGATTACCAACGGCCTGAACTTCGGCAACCCCGAGCGCACCGACATTATGGGCCAATTTGTTGGCTGCCTCGAAGGCATGGGCGAAGCCTGCCGCGCGCTGGATTACCCCATCGTGTCCGGTAACGTGAGCCTGTACAACGAAACCAACGGGTCCGGCATTCTGCCAACGCCGGCCATCGGCGGCGTCGGTGTTATGGCCGACAGCAGCAAAATGGCGACCATTGGCTTCAAGACTGCGGGTGATGTAATTGTCTTGATCGGCGACACCAAAGACGAATTGGGCTCCAGCCTTTATGAGCGCGAAATGGTAGGAAACAATACCGACAACCCAAGCGCCCCGCCTCACGTGGATTTGGCGCTTGAGCGCCGCAACGGTGACTTTGTCCGTGCCCTGATTGAAAATGGTCAGGTTACCACCTGCCACGACCTGTCTGACGGCGGGCTGGTGGCAGCACTCGCCGATATGGCGATTTCGGGCGGCATGGGCGTGAGCGCAAACGTTGAAAGCGACTTGCCATTGCACGTTGCCCTATTCAGCGAAACGCAGGCACGCTACCTGATAGCCGCAGGCGCCGAGGCTGCAGAAGAAATCCGCAAGGAAGCCAAAGACGCAGGCATTCCAGTTCAAGTGCTAGGCACCGCAGGCGGTGATCGCTTCACTATCAATGGCGGTGCGGTTGATGTTGCTATGAGCGAGCTAGCTGCTGCCCATAGCGACTGGATGCCAAGCTTCATGGCGAAAGCCAGCTAGAACGCCCGTACGATAGCTAAAAACTATCAACGGTTGACCGTATAGCCCCTCACCTCAAGGAAGAAAACCTGTATAAAAGTTGCAATTGAAACTGGTCTTACTTTTGGAGAGACGAAATGAAACCTATCATTATCGCCGCTGCTTTGGGTCTGGCGATTGCACCAGCAGCTTTCGCTGATCAGAAAAAGAGCAAAGCAGAGAAAGACGCAAAACTGCAAGAACAGCTTGTGGCAAAAAAATGCGACAAAGGTATGCCAGTACTGAAAGAAGTGACGCGAACGGTTATGAAAACCGTTGCTGGCCGCATGATTCCAACTGCGGTTCGGATCACGAAGGTCGTTTGCAGATAGACTGGCAAACCAGCAACACTCGCGATACACTTCTTTTAACCGAACCATCAGGGCCGCCCTACCCCGTGTCTTAATTGTGCTGCATCTTCGGCTCAAGTCGGGCGCCCGATCTAGTCCCCGAGAGCAACATTTCTTACCCGCGGCATCTATGATACCCTACGCACAAGCAACTAGTCTGGTTTACGGGGGCGTCTATGAATATTCTAATCGTCGGGGCGGGACCTGCAGGGCTGACCGCGGGGCTGGAATTGGCGCGGCGCGGCGTTAAGGCAACCGTAATTGATAAACGTGCGGGCGGCTCAACGCTTTCACGTGCCGTAGGCATCGTACCCATGAGCCTTATGTTGCTTGAACCTTCCGGGGTTACGCCCCGCCTTTTGGATGAAGGCATCCAAATGCAGGCAGTAAAGTTTTATTTGGGTGAAAGGCCACTGGCAACCATACCGCTGGGCGTTCCAAACCCGCGCTATGGTTACGGTCATATCCTGATGCTGCCGCAAGACCAAACCGAAGCAGCCCTTAGCGATGCCTTCACCGGCCTCGGCGGCACTATCCGGTACGACACAGAATTCAAATCCCTGGCGCAGGACAGCGAGGCCGTTGCTGTCACACTGTCTGACGGTAACACGGAAACCTATGATTACGTCATTGGTGCCGATGGCATCCAAAGCAGTGTGCGCGCCGCGCTGGACCTTGACTATCCCGGCCATGACCTGGGCGAGACATGGTCGATCGCGGACGTAAACTGTAACGGCTGGGCCAACCCGGAAGACTTTACGCTATGCAACCTGCCCGCAGGTGGCATCGCGGTCGTGGCCCCGATCGGCGTTAATCGATGCCGGGTAATATCGAACACGCCCGATGCGCTCAAGTCACTTGCTGTGCCAATGGATGTCTCTCATGTCAACCGTGAGGGCCAATTTACAATTTCTGTGCGACAGGTGGCTGATTATCGCACAGGCCGCGTGTTTCTGGCTGGCGATGCGGCGCACTGCCACTCGCCCGTTGGTGGACGCGGCATGAACCTAGGCATTGCTGACGCTTGTGAGCTAGCGGCATGCCTTGAAAGCGGCGACTTAGACCGATACGCCCGAGTGCGTCATGCCGCCGGAGCAGCAACCATAAATAACAGCGAACGAGTGCGCAAAATGGCCACCGCCACCAATCCGGTGCGACGTATGATGTTCAGAACCGTGTTAAAGACTGTCGGGAAGTCGCGGTTCATGCGTGACAAGATGGCGGAAGGCTTTCTTTACGGCTAAAACCCGGCTTTGTTGCGTTTTTTCCTTCTATGCGTGCATGCCGCCATAATTGTGCTACAACTTTCGCTTAAGCATGGGGGTGCAACAATTAAGGGAAACAACCATGAAAACAATCGTAAAAATTACCGCGCTGTCCGCTGCATTCACATTGGCGGCCTGCGGCAGTGATGACAACAGCCAAACAGCTGACAAAGCTGAGGAAGCAGCACCTGCTGCAGCCGCTGAAAAAGAAGGCATGATGGAAAAGGCAGAAGGCATGGCGGGTGCCGCGATGGAAAAAGCCAGCGAGATGGCAGAAGCTCTCAAACTGGACACCAGTTCGCTCGACAGCTTCAAATCAAGCCTTGCGTCAATGAAGGGTTCACTGTCTGGTGATCAATCCAGCCAGCTTACCAGTGCACTGACCAGCCTTGCAAAAGGTGCAGCGGAGAAAAAAGGCGGTCTGGTGGGCGCAGCCAAAGACTTGGCCTCGGGCAAATCAATGGAAGAAACGCTATATGAAAAATTAGGCGACCAGCTCAACGGTATGTCGTTTGACGACATCCTCAAGCTGGCGGGCTGACACGTCAGACAACACGAAAAAGGCGCCGATTACGGCGCCTTTTTTTAGCTACTCTAGAAAGCGGATCAGGCTTTACGAGACGTCATAAAGTTCATGATACTGGCGATAAGAACCATAAGCATACCCATGAGAAACACGTACCCGCCGATTTCAAAATCAAACACATTGGTAAATATTTTCTGGGTGACTTTCGTGAGTGGATCAGCCACTGCATCAGTCACCTTACCAAGCAAGCCGCCGTCATCTCCACCGCCGCCCATATTGCTGATAACAGGCCACAGTAAAACCAACCATGCACCGATACCGCCGACAATACTCAGACCGCGTTTCCCCAAAAAGATCAGCACTGATGCGGCCAGTGCACAGGCGACCAGCAAATAAACTTCCGGGCTCGATGCGTCGGCATAACTGACTTTGTTCAAACCGGCGATATTGATCATGGGCATAAACGCCCCAACGGTTACCATCAGCGATCCCGCCATGGTTAAATAATCATTTCTTGTAAGAGTGGTCGACATGTTCATCCCCTTTGTTAGCCCCCAAAAGGGTTATATCAGGGAAAAGTCTCTACTGGAACAATTCGGTGCGGTCCGATTTTCGAAGCGTGCTTAAGTATAGTTTTTTTGCTTCCATATCAAAAGCATAGCGATAATTATTCAGGAAACCGGTACCCAAAACACCGTCTGCTTTGAACGCCCCCTTTGAAACGACCAACGCCCGCTGGTCACGGGCGTCCAATTCTCCCAGCTTAATGCTGCCCTCGACGATCAGTGCGTCGGCAATGGTGTCTGCTGGCGCGGTAAATTCTGTCGCGCCCAATTGGGCCAATTGCTCGTCATCAGCAAATAGCAAGACGCCAGAAAAACCGGTATCTATGATCATCAGTTTTTCTATGGCCTCGCCGGTGTCATGCCGGGTGTAGGTTACCGGCACCGCGATCAAAGGATTCAAGTCAACAATGTCAATAGAAACGCGGTAGCGGGCAGAAAGGTCCTCATCGCTGTTATATAATTTGACCCTACCCTTTCGCGGGTCCACAGCCACGGTAAAGCTGTTGAATACGTCGCGCCCGGCGATAACGTCATAGTTAGGCTCCAACCGCCCCGGAAACAGGCCTGTTTGTTTCCAAGGGCCGTACACCCAGCTATTGCTGGTAAAGCTGTGTTTGCCGAAACTCAGGGTAAACCAATCGATCGACCGGTAGTCGATAAAACGATCAGTAAAAGGGAAATAGACCATATGGTCACGCCCGAGAGCGGGTTCGACGCCCGTAGTTCCTGCATGATCAAACAAAATCGAATTGGCCGCAGCAGTGTCAAAAACAACCCGTAGTGCGACGCCTTTCTTTGACCGGGTACGAATTTTCAGCGGCCCTCGGTCATCGCGCAATAAACGCATTGAGACAATGGGCTCTGGCGCTGCGGCAGCAATTACCGGCACAGCGCAACTGATCGCAAGAATAATAGAAACAAAGACCTTCAGTCGCATATTGCATTCCTATTCTGCATATAGACTACGCCTGTTTTTCTCGTCGTGCAATTCACCTATCGTTGAGGCCCACCAACAAGCGGCGTGCATCACGTTTTTCTCATTGGGAAAACCGAAGATGTTGGACTAGAGTGCCGCCAAGTAAATTAGCTTCGGCAAAAGGGAGAGGGTCGTTGAGAAATTATTCGTTAAAACTAAGCATGCTGGCTGGGCTGGCCATCGTGCAAGCCATGCAATTGCCTGCAAACGCGCAGGAAAACGAAGCCACGGTGATGGCGTACGCAGCTGGCTACAAAGCAGCCTTCACCTGCAGCGCTATATTCAACGCAAAAAAGGGCCTAGTGGCCATCGCCGAGCACGAACTGACCGGCATATACGGTTTGGTGCAAGACAAAGTGACCGAACTGGAAGCTGTGATCGACCATAAAAGCAAAAGCGTTCGAGTAAGCTACAGCGACGCTATGCCGCCACGTATTTCCCAGTGGCGCCCGCACATGGGCTGTGTTCAGCTACCTGTGGGAACAACGAATTACGCTGTTTCCGACCTGCCCGCGCCCACTGGGCTGGCAGCATCTGATCCCCACAGTGACACCGGTGCGCCCTGGACGAACCGCAACGAGGTAAACGCCAAAACCGGCAACGCGGGTATAGATGCGGCAATAGCTAAAGCTTTCGTCAACGGCGAATATGGTAGTCATGCGCGCACTTCCACCATTTTGATTGCCACGCCAGAGCGTATCATTTCGGAAAACTATATCGACGGTTTCACACCAACAACATCGCAGCGCAAATGGTCCGTAGCAAAAAGCATTGCAGCTTCAGTAATCGGTGCAGCGGTTGAGCAGGACATCATTGATGTAAAAGCAAGTGCACTGATGCCCGAATGGAATCGGCCGCTTGACCCGCGGCGTGCCATAACGCTGGAAAATATTCTGCAAATGGCATCGGGGCTGGACAGCAACCGGGCCGGCAACCGCACTGACCGACTGTATCTTGGCGGCGGTTTGGTGACCGACACGTCTAGCCGTAGCGCGGTTGAAGCCATACCTGGCAGTCGGTGGAAATATGCCAACAACGACACACTACTGGCAGTGCGGCATCTGCGCGCGGCAATCGGCGACGACAGCGCTTACATGGCCTTCCCGTTTAAATCATTGCTACATAAAATTGGCATGACCCACACCTATCTGGAAAGCGACTGGGAAGGAAACTTCATCCTTTCAAGTCAAGTCTGGACCACCGCCCGCGATCTCGCCCGGTTGGGCCTGCTACACCTAAACGACGGCATGTGGAACGGTGAACGCATTTTGCCGGAAGGTTGGGCGAATTATGTGGCTACACCTGCTCCGTCCCAGCCACCACAAGCATCGGACGGCAGGCCCACGCGCGGGTACGGTGCTCAATGGTGGTTGTATGACGAATTCCCTGGCCTTCCAGCTGATACATACGCGGCGCTAGGCAACAGGGGCCATATACTGATGATCATTCCGTCACGCAATCTTTTGTTAGTGCGCCGCGGCTATGACCTGGCTGGTGGCCCCGGTTTTCAAATGCATGAATTTGCAGCTGATGTGCTTAGTGCAATGGACGCAAATTAATCACTCTGCCCCCGCATCAATCCAATCATTGAGGGCAAGAACCACACCGTCTGGTTTCTTGCCCCAATTGATATGGCCCAAGTAATCGCCCTGTTCAGCCGCCCCTAATTTTAATTGGGCGACAAGTGCTTTTTTGAACATGCCCATTGACCGACTTATGGCTGCGTCGGGGGCAAGCTTGTCATGGTCAAAACCAATGGAAATCACGCGCTTGGGATAAGAGGCCATCATGGCCTCGCTTCCGGGAAACCAAGCATTTTCATAACGCCCATCTTTTGCCCACAACCGCCAATCCATCATAAGGCCGCGGTACTCACGCCCACCAAAGCCAAGCCGGTTACCCGGGAAATATCCCAGCAATCTTGTGAGCAGCGGAATGGTTAATATCATAACTTTGATGAACGTGGACGCCGGGTGCGGGAAGTCCTTGTGATAGGGGAAGCCACAGGCAAGACGAACGATGCCAGCATATTGTCCCGGCTGCAGCACCCCCGCAAGAGCCGCCATGTGACCACCAAGGCTGTGGCCACCAATGTAAACCGGTATGCCCGCAAACTCTTCCTGCACCCATAGGGTGGCAGGTGCAATGTCAACATCCAGATAGTCGCGTAGGCCAAACTTTGAGCCATCACCGGGCCGGTACGGGCTTTCGCCGTTACCGCGCTGCTCGACAACAACAGTGCTGATCCCATGGTCGGCAAGGCCGCTGGCTAGTTTAGTATAAAATTTTGCACGAATACCGAGCGCCGGCAACAATATTAGAACCGCACGGGCGGACTGAGCCGGTTTAGTTACCATTAACGGAATGTCGATCTCATTCTCAGTGTGAAGGTGATGCCATCTAGCCAAGGCTTTATCTCCCCATAAACTTAACCTAGGTTTGCTGCCAGAAAGGTTAAGCCGCGCCAATTTCAACGATTAGATTTTAAAATAGTTGGTGTTTACAGATAATCACGAACCCGTTCAATAATTTCAGTTTCACCGCCTTTCGGACGCCCGGAGAGCCACCATAAAAGCGCCATCAAGACCACAAAACAAACGACACCAACGACAACTTTAATTGCGGCGACAATGATCAACGACCATGTTTCAGGCAATGCCATCGCGGTAACACCGCTATACATGGCAAAAGCCGACAGCGCAGGCCGCCAGCTTTCGTGCAAAATTGAAACCCGGAATTTACTGCCTGAAAACAGCCAGGCCAATTCACCGAACACTGAAACAATTGACACCAATGAAAACGCGATGGCCACGCCTGCGAGCCCGTAGCCATATTTCGCCGCATAACCGCAACCTAGAGCCAGCATTACCAACCGGAGGAATTTAAACCTTGTCGAAATATTTTGCTGGTTTCTGATCACATACAAACCAGCAAACATATCGACCAAAACAACTGCAGCTGTACCAGTGGCTATATAGGGCATATAGACTATTGCCTGCCCCCATTGATATCCTAACAATAGATATACCAGTTCCGCAGATACGGCAGAAATACCGGCAGCAACTGCGAAAGATACTATAAACGCGGCGCCCGCAAACCGACTCACAACTTCGTTCAGCCGTTCCGGATCATCCTGTACCCGAGCGGCTCCTGGAAAAAAAACCTGACCGGCCGGAGCTAATATTTCGGAAACAAACAATCGGCAAAGGTCTCGTGAAATATGGTAAGCACCAAATCCTGCGGAATCGCTCGAACGCTTCGCAATCCACTCGTCCACGTGACGCACACCATATGTGTTTAATCCGACCATAAATGTCCAAAAGGCAAAGCCGCTGACATTCGATGATTTCGACAAAGTCAATTTAGGTCTAAATGGGCGCGCCACCTGCGACGAAATGATCGAAAAAACGGCACCTGCCAATTGGCCCCAAACCAGTGCCCAGTATGTTCGAAAAACATAGGCGCAAGCAATAGTGACCGTTACGATCACAATTTTATCGGCCGACTTCAGTAAAAGCTCTTTCCCGTAGGTTAGCTCACGGTTGAAATAAGCCGACGCAGGGCTTTGAAAAGCACCCAAAATCGAGGCGACGCTCAAGGCCCGCAAAACTTCAACCAGCCGATCTTCCTGCAAAAGTCCAGCGGCGAGAGGGGCAGTCAGATAGATTAGCGTGGCAATTCCAGTACAAATCAACAAACGCATGGTCCAAATAGTGTGCAATTCTTCGTCATCGATCTGTTGAGTGCGAATTATATACTCGTTTACGCCAATTTGGCTGAGTATCGCGAAAAGCCCAATAACAATACTTGCAGCCCCAACAAGACCGAAGTCTTCGGGCGTTAGCAAGCGGGCGGTGACAGAAACGGACACAAATCCGATCAACCTAACAATGAAGCGCGTCGCAATTAGAAGTGCTGTGCCTTCAACCGATTGACGGCTCAGTGATTTCTGGCTCTTGGCGATGCTACAGTCCTCTTCGTTGCCGTAAGTCGGCCTAATAATGTTTCGCTTTGGCGGCGGCCATAAAGTCAATAATGCCAGAAACCTTGTTTGACCATCCCTGACCCCGGGCAAATTTAAGCGCCGCCTGCGACATGGCACCGCGCAATTCATGGTTAGTTAACAAGTTTATCAGTGCTTTAGTAATTTCCTGACCATCAGTTCCGTCTATCCGCAAACCTGTTTCACCCTCCAAAACTGCATCGGCGGTTCCACCTGCGCAACCGGCAATCGACGGCGTACCCATCGCACTGGCCTCTAAAAATACCAAACCAAAGCCTTCGGTATCACCATCAAACAATGTGCGGTTGGGCATGGCAAACACCGAAGACAGGCCGTAATAGGCCGACATATCCTCAGGCTTGATATCGCCTAAGAACCAGATATTTTCCGCAAGGCCTAAAGCTTCAGCCCTTTCCTTAAGCTGAGCTTCCATCGGCCCTGTCCCACCAATTAAAAGTGTTGCGTCCTGAATTTCGCTGACAACTTCTGGCCACGCTTCAATAAGCTGATCAAATCCTTTTCGAGCAACCAAACGTCCGCAGGAAAATACTGTCGGTCCTTTCGGAAACCTCAATTTCTCGCGTGCAGACTCTGCAACAACGCCTGAGAATTTTTCCAAATCTACGCCGTTGGTACTTAGCAAAATTTTATCTTCTGGTACGCTGTATTTCTCTACCAACAATCTGGTGGTATAATTGCTAACGGCGATAACACCGTCGGCCGCGGCTAGGGCATGCCGCCTATTTTGCTCTGCCTTCATGGAGTGAGCCACTTGTGAAACTTCTTCACCGTGCGTGAAAATCACAATTTTTTGGTTCATACAGCGCTTCAAGGCTGGCGGAAGCCACATGAAAGCCTCACCCGCCCCAATACAGATCACATCAATTTCTTCTGTGCGGCAAATCGTTTTAATTTGGCTGATCATCCGTCGGTTTAACCACCACCATTTAACGGCAGAAAAACCGCGCGCCAACGCGCCCGAGTGGCCGACGGCTAGATCTGGTCGCACCCGGTCAAGGCGGGTAATTTTGTATGGCGCAGCAGCGTCAAACGCGACGAAACCGTCCACCAAAGCACCCGTGAGATAGTCTCGGCAACTGGTAAGAATATGAAACTGCGCCGGGCGGCAACGTGCCAACGCATCATATACAGTTTGTGCGCCGCCCACCAAAGGGCAATAATGCGTCGTAACGATAAGGCAACGTAAGTTCTCTGCCGGCACGGATGATCCTTTTGTATCTTCTGTCATATATTCCAAGCCTAACTACCCCACGCAGGTATAAACTACGGAACCAAAAGAGAAAAAGCAATGAACAGCGGGCGAACCCGTCCGCACACTCAATTGCTACTCCTGCAGCTGTTTATTAAAAGCGTCGCCAATTTCTATTGAGCAATCCAGCAATTTGATAGATAATATCTTCCTGCCGTCTCGGTAAGATTCGGCGCAGCATAAACAGGGGACGTCAATGGCCATGATCGCAGGTGAAATTGAGAAGCTTATCAAAGAAGATTTGCCTGGGGCTGACGTTCGCATTGAAGACCTGAGAGGCGACGGCGATCATTATGCCGCACATGTGATTTATGAGGGCTTCCGTGGCCTATCGCGCATAAAACAGCACCAGATGGTATACAAAAGCCTGAAAGGACGCATGGGCGGCGAGTTACATGCCCTGGCCCTTCAAACCAGTTTGCCGGACTGACCATCCATATCGTTAGTAACTACATATAATCTCGCGAAATCAATGAATTCATACAAAAGCAGTCGTAATTAATGCTTTCCCCCTTGGCAGGCGCACCGATGAGCCCTATTTAATAGGCAACCCAAGCAATCCCCGGCGCATCAAAACCCGGCCATACAATCTCAGGATAAAGTTAATGAGTGAAAACCCCGTATTCGACCGTATCAAAGACTATGTAACAAAAGACGATGTTGTCTTGTTCATGAAAGGCACACCCATTTTCCCGCAATGCGGTTTTTCCAGTGTTGTGTCGCAGGTGTTGCAGCATGTGGGCGTCGATTTTGAAACATACAACGTGCTTGAGGATATGGATATCCGTGATGGGATAAAAGCCTATTCAGACTGGCCTACAATTCCTCAGTTGTACGTAAAAGGTGAATTTGTAGGCGGCTGCGACATTATCAAAGAGATGTTTGAAAGCGGCGAATTGCAACAGTTGTTTGCCGACAGCGGCCTGACCAAACAATAACCGGGCCAAACAATAAGTTAATCCTCCCTTAGCTATAGAAGGACTGCCCCATGGAAATGCGCCGCCTGGGACGCACCGACATTCGTGTCAGTAAAATTTGCCTCGGCACCATGACATGGGGGCAGCAAAACACCGAGCAAGAAGGCCATGATCAAATCGACATGGCTGTCCAGCACGGAGTTAATTTCCTTGATACCGCAGAAATGTATTCTGTTCCCGCGCGCGAGGAAACATACGGCCGCACTGAAGAAATAATCGGCAGTTGGCTGAAAAAAACCGGTAAGCGCAAAGACATGGTGTTGGCCACCAAGATCGCTGGACCGCTACCGACTTTAAAACACATAAGGCCGCACCTGCATCGCAACGGCCGGAACGACCTGGACCGGCAGTCAGTGATTGAAGCTTGCGACGCCAGTTTGAAACGGTTGGGCACTGATTATATTGATCTGTATCAGCTTCATTGGCCAAGTCGGCGCACCAACTTTTTCGGCGCTCTGCGTTTTCGTCCCTCACCTGATGACAATCCGGTCCCCTTGGAAGAAACTCTGGCGGCGATGCAGGAACTGGTTGGTGCTGGCAAGGTGCGCGCTATCGGCCTTTCCAATGAAACACCCTGGGGCGTTGGCCGTGCATTGGCGCTGTCCGACACTACCAATGTGCCGCGGGTTGCCAGCGTACAGAATCCATATAACTTGTTAAACCGGTCCTATGAAGTTGGCCTGGCCGAAATTAGCCTGCGCGACGATTGTGGACTGCTGGCCTACTCACCGCTTGCGTCTGGATTCCTGACCGGGAAATACATGAACGGTGCTCGACCCAAAGACGCACGCTTTACACTATTTTCTGGCACTTTTGGCCGCTATTTGAACAAGAACGGCGAAGCGGCAATGGAAAAATATGTCACGCTTGCCCGTGATCATGGCTATGACCCCGCGCAAATGGCGAATGCTTTCGTCAATATGCAGGCCTTTGTTACTTCGAATATTATTGGCGCAACGAACCCCGAGCAACTCAAAACCGCGCTTGATACCTATGACATGGTTCTACCCAAAGAGCTGCTTAAGGAAATCAACAAGGTCGAAACTGAATTTCCGATGCCCTGCCCCTAAGCACTTGCATATCTGACTTTACTCTGGCTTTCGGTACAAGTGGGTGAAACGGTCGCTTTCCCCGACCGCTCTGTGAAGCTCTTTGTCCGGTCCGCTGGATGTTGGCGGCAGCGAATAGACACCCCTGGGATGATCTTTATTGTCTTTTGGATTGCGATTAACAGCTGACGTGCGGACCAATTCAAATCCGGCGGTTTCGGCCATTGCACGAAAATAACTCTCGTTTACATATCCGTTTTGCCCCGAAGGGTCCTGGTCCACTGCTTCATCGCCAGCGTGATCAACGATTCCCAGATAACCGCCGGGTTTTAGCATACGGAAGATATCCTTCACATGGTCTTCAGCGGGCGCTCCATATATCAAAAAGCCATGGGCGCGAAACACAAAAACAATGTCTACATCGCCGTAAGGAACGTCCCTCGCATCTGACCGGGGCCAGCCAGAACGCCCGCGTACGGGAAAATACCGGCCACCGCCACCTTCCACAAGCGGTTCGATGATCGCTCTGTACCAGCCGCCCTGCCCGCCGTGGAATATTTCGACAACTGTCTCGCTCGGGTCAATACCCAGAAAACTCAGTGTTTCAAACGGATGCCGGTATTGGTCCCGTGCACTATGACGCTTGGGCCTGTCCGAATTAGTAATAAGCTGTCGTAATTTTTCCTGTGTGCCCGGGCTTGCTTCAGGACGCTGAGCGCTCGCAGGCAAACCTACTACAACCGAAAACGCCACAAGGGCTGACAAGAAAACTTTAATTTTCACAGCAATTTTCTCCGCGTTGGATTTGCAGAGATTAACGCAAAAGCGAGCCTCGTAAAAGCCAAGCCTAATCACAGATTCGTCAAAAAACCAGACTTTGGTTTAGAAAATACCAGCCTCTATTTCACCGCCAATTAAGGGCAAAGCAAGATCAGCTAACAGCCGTCTATTTGCCTGTAGGAGATTGAGGTAAAGGATCATCCGGGTTTGGTGCTTCAAGTAGCCAATATAGTACATTGTCCCTGAATGTATTTGAGCTGGTCAATCCCAAATGGTCTTCCGGTAAAAACATGGCCGATGTGAAATCGATCGGCGACTGTACCTTGGGATGCCACTGACCACCTTCGCGCTCATCCAGCAGGACACTGGTTCTTAAAACAGTTCCGTCCCCGATCCCCTGCTCAAGCAGGGTCAATTCGCCGGTTGTACTATCAATCGATACCACTTTTTTTGTCGGTGTCGTGTCACCCGCGACCAACACCATCTCCAATCCTGGCGGCAAATAAGCAGGTCGGTCAAGCGCGGCGGCAAATGCTCTGGTATTTCGTAAAATGCGAGCCTGCAAATCCAGCGCAATTCTGCGCCGTTCAGATGCGGTGTCAACGCCAGGCAACAGGTCCATTAGAACCTTGTCTTCTTTCGGGTCAGCTAGCCCCCACCCCATACGTTCCCATAGGTTCGGGTCATACAAATCCTCGACCGGCCTGTCCCTGTCCGCGTCATAAATAATATGGCCGTGGCGGGCGCGAGGTAACAACTCATATACTGCGGGAAACGTACCCATCAATGCAGGCTGATAAAAAGGCAAAAATGGCATACCGATGTCGCGGCCCTCAACAAGGTCCACCAATGCATCCGCAGATCCGGCGTTGGGTGTGCCGACTAACACGACCCGACTGATATATTTCGCACCCGCCCAAGTGAGTTCCGGCAATCTGCCATCAGTCGGTAACGGCTGGTCGCCGTATCGCAGCATATAGCGCGTTACCAAACCGCCCATGGAATGGGCGACAATATCAAACTTTACTTTAGCATTTTTAATGCCAAATCTCTTTTCGTACTCGGCCTGCACTTTCGCATGCTGTTCCTGAATAAATTGGAACAAGACCGCTGCGTTTTCCGCATTACTTCGGCGCCAATCAAACGCATATTGGAAACAGGTGTAATGGTCACTGCCGTAGTCGATCGCGCCTGACAAACCAAAGGATTCGTCCCGGTAACCGCCAGCACCAAGTGTCGACATAATCGCAGCATAGGCCTGCAATTCGATAGGGATTCCGAGAATTTCGATTTTTATCTCTTCCATCACACCGTCGGGAACCACACCGTCCTGCAAACTCGCAAGGGGTTTACCTTCGGCAATCGGCAATGAAATAAGACGTGCATCCTCGGCATTTTGCGGATCGGCTGCGCCACTTATGAAAGCGCCCCAAACTGTGGTATCCGTTTCAGTATCTTTCAGCCGTGAACCCAAAATCCCGGGAATGACAATAACTGGGTTCCGGTCTGGCCGGTCTGTTTTCGCCGCACGAGCATAAATAACATCCAGCTTTGCGCCTTTATCGCCGGTGGAACAGGCAGTCAGCACAAATACCAAGCAGATGCTCAGCAAACGATATTGCATTGCTGGAGACATTTAATTGCTTTCAACAGACATGGAAAACGGGGCAGTTAAATGGCATCCAACTGCCCAAAGGGTTATTTTACAAACTTCATAATAAAGCGATTGGTTTTGCCACGGATTTCCGGGCTAAACGGCGACTGAGTGTTATCGTCGTCAGGATTCGCCAACAGATTGCTTTCCTCAGCGAGCGTGAAGCCAGCAGCAAGAACCTGTTTCTTTACAAACTCTGAATTAATTCTGTGTAGTTTGTCGCCGAGTTCAGCGCCGGTTCCTGCTGCTCCCTCATGGTCAATAACAACATAAGCCCCGCCCGGTTTCAACGCGGCGTATATTGATGCCAAAATAGCAGGCATATTTTCTGGGCTTGGCCTCGCGTCATGCGCCATAAAATAATCATGGTAGGCAAGGACAGACATCGCCGCATCAACACTACCGGCAGGCAGGTCAACAGCTTCGCTTTCCACGTTAAGCGGCTCCACATTACTCAAACGCTCGGCGAAGCGCGCTGGCACGGTTTTTTTCATGAAGTCCCAGTAAACCGAGCCATTGTGAGCATATACTTTGCCTTCGCCACCGACAAAGTGGGACAAAATTTCGCTATAGTAGCCACCGCCCGAATTCAAATCGAGAACAGTATCGCCAGGATGAATACCGGCGAACAAAATCACCTCGTAAGGCTTGCGGTTTTCATCGCGCGCACGCTCTGCAGCAGGCCGGTCCGGATGATCAACCGCCGCTTTAATTTTGCCATGATGGTCGGCGTTGGCAGTCGTCGCAAAAACAGAACCCAAAACGAGGGCCGCGCCGACAACCATTGTTCCGGTGACTGATTGAAAGGACTTTCTCATTCGTTATCTCCATGCTGTTTCGGGTCCACACACAGGGTCCGACTATTGAAAAACAGCATACTGAAACCCAAATGCCTGTCTAGTCACAATTGGACGAACAGGTAGCCGCAGGTGTTAAACCGATTACACCGCTTATATGGACGCAACCGCCCACAAGTGGCAATGTAACGCTATAAAAAGAAGAGAAAACACCAAAAAGGGAAACGAATATGAGGAAAATAATCCTGCCGCCAATTCTGTTACTATCCTGCTTGATAGGCATGATCGGCCTGCATCAATATTATGAAACCACACCTATCATTACCGGCGCACTAAAAAACATTGGTTATCTGTTCATTGCGCTAGGCATTGCGTTGCCAGTTTGGGGAGCACAGATATTCAAGCGCGTTGAAACAAACATCATTCCCTACAAAAGCCCGGATAAAATAGTGACCGAAGGCCCGTTCCGATTTTCCAGGAACCCTATGTATTTGGGTATGGTTTTGGTGCTTACCGGCACGACTGCCTTGTTAGGCATTCTGGAAGGCCTGTATTTTGTCATATTCTTTTTCATTGTCGCCAACTGGTGGTATATTCCCTTTGAAGAAATGAAAATGGAAAAAGTGTTCGGCGATCAGTTCATTGACTACAAAAAACGGGTTCGGCGCTGGCTGTAAAATATGCAGGCATAAAAAAGGCGGCTGCCACTGCAGCCGCCTTAGCAGCTCAATTTAGCACATTCATGCTGGTTTACGAAACTTCAATGTCATGCGGTCAGACTCGCCGATCGCTTCCAACTTGGCCCGTTTTTCCGTGCCCTCTTCACTACCTGCAAGGCGCGGCAGCAACCGCCATACATAGTCGCCTTCAACCGGCTGATCATTGGGATTGGCGTTAATTTCGCTGGACCCAACGAATTCAAAGCCTGCAGCTTCCATATGTTCAATCAGCGGTGCTTGTTTAATATACCCATTAAAACCTTTGGCCCATTCGTCGCTACTGCCGGCGGGGGCACGGTGCTGCACAATTCCAACAATACCGCCTGGCTTCATGGCCTGATAAATCTCGGAAAAGGCCTGAGTGCGAGTGCCGA
>JAAHTG010001100.1_pt1 | contig 19885 bp, 16 predicted proteins | sample 6116081 | NCBI WGS metagenome assembly JAAHTG01 (sample SAMN13939989, study PRJNA603662) | sponge metagenome | isolation source: marine sponge | host: Mycale hentscheli | place: New Zealand | collected 2005 | reverse complement strand
GACATCGCCAGGCAATGTGGACTTTGTTAACAGCACCGGCCTGTACGACGAGGCTGTTGCCTACGCCGACATCACTTCAATCGACAACAGCCGCCCGACGGTGTTTGTCGATATGGCAGGCAACGGCGATGTGCGCGCAACCATCCACAGCCACTTCGACAGCATGCTGAAATATAGCTGTTCGGTCGGCGCCACCAACTGGGACCAGATGGGCAGCAACAGAGAACTTGCCGGTCCTGCACCAGCGCTGTTTTTTGCTCCTTCACAAGCACAGAAACGTTCTGCCGATTGGGGTCAAGCGGGCCTGCAACAGCGCATCGGTGTTGCTTGGGTTGATTTTGTTGGTAGGGCTAACGACTGGGTTGAGGTGGTAGAGGAAAGCGGCGAAGCCGCGATGACAGAAGTATACCAAAGCACGCTTGAAGGCAGTGCCAGCCCCAAGAAGGGCTTTATCCTCTCTTTCTAGTAGATTAACTGGGGAACTATTGCGCGGTTGGTAAAGACCAGCCGCGTTTGATGCCGCCTGCCCGCGCCAGAAACGCGCCGCCCATGGCCACCCAAACGACAATTTGCTCCGGCACGCCTACGTAAGAAAGCGCGCAAAAGGTGCCTGCGCCGATGAAGGCTGCAGTGGCATAAATTTCGCCGCGTCGCATCACGATGGGTATCTCATTGCAGATCACATCGCGGATGATGCCGCCCGCCACGCCGGTAACCACACCCATGATCACCGCCACCAGCATGCTGCCTGATACTGCCAGCGCTTTCTCGGCCCCCACCACGCAAAAGAGCGATAGGCCAACAGCATCAGCCCAGGTTAGAAACCGTAGCCGGCTTTCGATGAAACGAGCAAAAAAGAAGCACGCGCCCGCCGCCACCAGCGCAACCCAGATCGGCACAGTGTTCTCGATCCAGAAAACTGGTTGCCCCAACGTCAAATCGCGGATGGTGCCACCGCCGATGGCTGGCATAAGCGCCAGCACCGCCACACCGAACATGTCCATGCTTTTACGAACACCAGCCAGCGCGCCGCTGACGGCAAAAACAAAAATACCGGTCAGGTCGAGAAATATAATCAGGTTATCCATCGATATCCTTCACCTGTTTGGTGGACCGTCTATACCACACAGCAACGCATCATAACCCGGTCAGCGATTTTGGCACCAGATAACTTTCGCCGTCACCTTGCCAACGCGCCGCCTGAATGCCAAAAACATCTTTGAGTAAACGGTCGGTTAGCACGACTTCGGGCTTGCCGTCTGCCACCAACGCGCTTTCATGCAGCACCAACAGGCGGTCGCAGTAATGCTGTGCCAGATTAAGGTCATGCATGACAACCACGCCGCCGTGGTCTACGTCCACCTGGTCGCGCAAAAGCGCCATCATTTCCAATTGGTAATGTGGGTCCAGCGACGCCGCAGGTTCGTCAGCAAATAAATAGGGGGCACCCGCCGCCAACGCCCGCGCCAACATCACCCGCGCCCGCTCTCCGCCCGACAGGCTTGTAACGGTTCGATCACGGAACAAGTCAACGCCCGTTTTTTCAATTGCAATTTCGATGTGCAAATAGTCTGCGTCCGACATGGACTGCCAAGGGTTATTGTGCGGCACCCGGCCCAGCTCAACCACACTTTGCACCGACAGCGGCCAATGCACCGGCCCGCCCTGCGCCAGATAAGCAAACAGTCGGGCTCGCTCTTTAACTGCCAGCGATGACAGCGCTGTGCCGCCCACAAACATTTCGCCGGCCGCGGTGTCTACGAGCCCCAAAAGCGCGCGCAGCAGGGTGGTTTTTCCCGCACCATTGGGGCCAACCAAACCGACAAGCTCGCCAGTGCTGAGCGACAGGTCGATACCATCCAACACGGTATTGTCGCCGTAGCGAACAGTCAGGCCCTGAACGTCTATGTCCATTTCGGCAACAGTGGTCATCGCATACTGTCCCTGGTTTTGAAGATGATATACAGGAATACCGGCGCGCCGATCACTCCCATCACCACACCCAGCCGCAGTTGGCCGCTGCCAACTGGTAGCCGAGTGATAATATCAGCCACCAATAGAACCAACGCGCCCATCAGCGCGCTGGGGAACAAAATACGCTTCGGTTCGAAATCGATCAATGCGCGCACGAAATGCGGCACCATCAGTCCGACAAATCCAATGGCCCCGGCAACAGCGACGGTCGCCCCTACCGCCAGCGCGGTGCCCACAACCACCCGCGCGCGCAAGCGTTTCAAATCCACGCCCATGGTTCGGGCCGTGTCACTGCCTAGGCTGAGCGCATTCAAACCTTGCCCGGCACCGGCTACGCACAGCGCGCCCGCCGCCATAAACGGTAACGCAAGATAAAGGTCATAGTATGTGCGGTTTTCCAGCGAGCCCATCATCCACAGGATCATTTCCTGCAAGGTCATGGGATGGGGAGCAAAGTTCATCACAAGTGAAATACCTGCCGCTGCCAAACTCGAGATACCAACGCCGGCCAAGATAAGTGTCAATACGCTGGTTTCACGCATAGATAAAAGAACCAAAAGCGCGGTCGCGACCATTGCTCCGGTGATCGCGCCGAAGGGCACCAGAAAAGAGATGGCTGAGGTGGATCCAAGATAGATGACAACAACTGCGCCCAGACTAGCCGAGGCCGAAACACCCAGCACGCCGGGGTCCGCTAGTGGGTTTCGCAGCAATCCCTGCAGCAAAGCACCCGAGTAACCCAACACAGCACCGCACAGAATTGCCAATATAATTCGCGGCAAGCGCAGTTCCTGAACAATAATATTGGTGGCGGTATCAGCGCGTCCTATCAGCCCTTTCAGGAATTGCCCACCAGTCAGGTTAACCTGACCAAAAAAACCGGCGAAAAAGGCCACAAGCAATATTGCGGCACATAGTGCCGCGTTGAGGCCAAGCGGCGAAATTACATTAGGCTTGCTCATATGTCTTGGCCCCAAGCTTTGGTGAATAGTTGCTGGAAACCGCTATACGCCATGCCAGCGCCTGCCCGCAAAACATATTCGTTACCGATCCAAATAAATCATCTCAAACAAATCATCCAAAATGATGGCTAACCGGAATGCTGGTTGTGTTTTTCACGGCGGTCAGTGCAATCGATGAGCTGATCTCCCGCACACCGTCAATGTGAGAGAGCCGCTTCCAGAAAAAATCCTCATAGGCCTGCACGTCCTTAACCAATACTTTCAAGATAAAGTCGATGTCACCCATCAGGGTATGGCATTCCATGACTTCAGGGAAACTGCTCACTTTTTCAATAAATTCAGGCAGGCTGTCCCGGTTCTGTGCTTGCATTTTAACCTGGGCAAATACCATAACACCAAGCCCCACCTTTGCGGCATCCAACAAAATGGTTTGTTTCTTGATAACGCCGTCGGCTTCCATCTTTTGAATACGCCGCCAAACCGCCGACCGACTGGATGCCACTTTGTCTGCTAGGTCGGACAATGAAACTCGCGCATCATCTTGCATGCAATCGAGAATGCGTGCATCCATTTCATCAAAATTCATAACATCATCTCACTTTAATATAAAATAATGGGATAATATCTCATATTATGATCATTTAAGTCAATGATAGGGACCCTATTTCACCGCACTTGCCGTAATTTATGTCAGTCAGCTAACAATAGGAGGTTTCAATGGTACTGACAGGTAATAGGCGTACCCGCTTTTCGGTACACACAGAATTTGAGCCCAGCACGCTTGGCCGCGTTCTGGATTTATTTACTGTGCGTGGCTTGGCATGTGACACAATGACCGCTCGCAAAACAAGCGATGGCCTGCAGTGGATTGAACTACACTGCAGCGACGTGGAAGACCAACACGCCAACCTGCTACTCAATCAAATTCGCCAGATTATTGCCGTTCGTACTGCCCGCGTTGAAACAACCCTGCTGGCTGCTTCCTGAATTAAATTACTGCTCTCGCCACAGAAAACCGCCCATGAAGCTGTGATCCTTCCCAAGGGGGCGCAGCTTCGTGGGTTTACTTATTCAGGGCCCTACAGAACGCGAAATTTGGGTGGCAATTTGATGTTTAGGTCAGTCCTTCGGTTGGAAGTACATTAATGGCGTTGGCGCGGGACTTGGGTGCAGACGCGACGCATCGGCGCCATCGTACATCACGCCGTTTTGCATAACCCAGTGCACAGCGCGGGCGTTTTCCACATCCAAAAGCGGGTTTGCGTCCAGTACAACCATGTCGGCGAACTTGCCCACTTCAATTGAGCCCAGCTCGTCACCGAAACCATGGTACTTAGCACCGTTGATGGTTGATATCTCAATGACCTGCTCGGGTGTGAAGCCCCCCATCTGATACAATTCCATTTCCCAGTGTGCGTCCAGGCCACTCATCTGGCCGTGGGCGCCCATTTGCAACGAAATTCCTGCTTCATAAAGCGGTTTCAATTCAGCCGCCATTTTCGGCGCATATTGCTCGTCGTCGCGAAAAAATGTGGGCCGCCGTGTGCGCAGTAACTCGTCGCGGGTTTGGAACTTCAAAAGCTTGGGGTCTTCCCAAACCCGCTCGGTGCGGTGGAAATAGGTTTCGCCTGATGGGCCATTATAAACCACAATCAGCGTCGGCGTGATCGCCACTTCGGTTGCGGCCATGAATTTGATTACGTCGCCGTAGAGCGGCGTCATGCCCATGGAATGCTCAAGCCCGGTAATGCCGTCGATCACCTGAGTCAGGTTCATTTGCAAATTACCAGCTGTTTCGGCCACATCATGAATGCCCAATTCGCGAGATGCGGCAACTGTTGCGTGCCGTGCCCGACGAGTAAACTGGGTATAGTCTTTCACCGCTTCAGCGCCGAAAGCCTGGTTGTAGCTCAGCGCCTGGCGCGCCTCGTCAAGACTGTCAATCGGCCGCATCAGACCCTTGCGGTATTTGGCACCAAAAATTGGTGTGCCGGTGGTAAACAAACGCGAGCCATATGTTTTACCAGCCTCAAGTCTATCCCTGACCCATGCATCCTTTTCTGCCGTTCCGTAAACTTCATACAGAGTGGTGACCCCATGGGCGAGCGGTGACATAAGGCCCGGCATGGATTGCTCTAGCGTGTGGAGATAAGACTGATTGTCACCGCCGTAATGACCGTGGGCATCCACAATGCCCGGCATGATAAATTTGCCAGTGGTATCATATACTTTAGCGCCATCCGGCACGGCAATGTCAGTGCCAACCGCAACAATCTTGTCGTCTGTAACCAGAACAGTTGCGCCTTCCAGAACCCTACGCCCGCCGTCCACTGTAATGACCGTTGCACCGGTAAGGGCGATTGTGCCTGTGGGTTTGGCGACAGCATATTCAACCGAAATATCGGTGGTTTGCGAGCTATCCTTCTTGCCATCCAGAACATCAGCCAGGGATTTCTGGTAAAAGTCAGTACCGCGGGTCCAGTAAAGGCCGCTGCTATCCGCTTGCCATCCCATGTAAACACCTTCGTTGGTGTCGATACGTTTGGTGAAGCCCATCTTTTTATCAGCGCTAATTGTCTGGGTCTGACCCACATAATCAAACGGCGTAACGAAGGTGCGCTGGTATTCGCGGAAAGCAATCCACTTCATGTCCGGCGACAACATAGCGCGCGACGAATGCGGGAATTTATACAGGGTTTTCTCGCCTCGTCCGTCCAGACCGATGTTTTTCAATTTTAGGCCATCGTCACTGAGTTCCGAGAAATAAAGCGATGTGCCATCGTCGGAGAAACGGATCGGCGAAGCACGACGCATTTCAGGCGTATTGCCGTTCGACCAATTGGCACGAACGTCAGTTACCTTTCGCGTTTCACCGTCATCAGAGCGCACCATCAGTTCAAAAGTGATCTGGTTTTCCAACCGCTGACCGTTTGCAAGCGAACCGGGGCCACGCAGATAAGCCAGCATCTTGCCGTCTTTCGACACCGACAGAGCGCCGTACTGCGTTGCTAGATCAGTTAGTTTTTCGGCGCGGCCAGTGAGTCTACCGCCGCGAAGGGACCGACGGTAAATTGCGCCAAAATCTGCGTCACTCCATGTCGTGTAATAAAGTTTCCTATCCGTAGCGCTGTATACCGGGTTCGCCTCCAGCAAATCGCTGTCCGTGAGGTTGCGATTACGCCCGTTACTATTCAAGTAAATTTCACCCAATGCTTCAGACAGGATGCCGTCCGCCATTGGATTAGCAAAACGCTGAATACGGGTTTTGGAAACGCCTGTTTTGATTTTATTGGTCGTGCGAACGGTTTTGTTAACCTCGCGTGACACTGTCACCGTGAAAGGAATTTCGCTGACAGAACCATTGTCCATGTTAACGCGCAATAATTTGCCGCCATTACTGAAAACTATGTCCCGATCAGACGCCCAGCTCATGCCCGCGCCAGAACCATACTGGCTCAGGTTTTCCATCTGGTCCCGGTCCAGGTCGGTGAGCACCAACCGGTCTTTACCGGTGTTCAAGTCGCGCACATAAAGCGATGTAACAAGGTCCTGGCGCCCCATATAGGCCAACCGGTCTCCGTTCGGTGACAATTCCGGGTTGAAGGCACCGCCTGCGCGCCGGACGAGAATTTCACTTTCGCCGGTTTCTTTGTTGAAACGGTATATGCGCGCACCGTCGCTGGGCAGCCCACCGTTAACATGTTCGTAGTAAATAAATCCGCGCTGGGCATCATCAATATATTGGTTGGCAAAACGGAAAACGGCGCTTTTGACAAGCTCTTGCTTCTTGCCAAAACGATTATACATTTCACCGTGCAGGGTCAACTCTTTGGGGAAGCGCACCGCCATTATGTGACGGCCATCCGCTGACCAGTTGCCGCGCAGAACCGGGTCGGACGACTTGGTCAGATTTTCAAGCGCACCGCTGCCGCGATTCATAATCCAGATATTGTCGGCGCCGCTACGATCAGAGGTGAAGGCAATTTCACTGCCATCAGGGCTATAGCGCGGCAAATGGTTCCATGACCGGCCCGTGGTAAGTGCTTTGGCCGTGCCGCCACCGATAGGCATTTCATATATATGACCCAGCAAGTCAAACAACATGGTTTCGCCGTCTGGGGACACATCAACACTCATCCAGGTGCCAGCGCTGGTTTCAAATTCAATCTGCTGCGTCGGTGTGCCTTCAGGGTTAGCTGTATCGATCGACCATTCTTTTTTGTCGTCCTCGGCAGCCGACACTGAACCAAAAGCTACCGATGTTGATAGCAAGGCAGCGCCCGCCAACGCATTAAGCGCCCGTCCTATTGAATTGAAAGCCATTTGAATATCCCTCCCCAACTGCGCACAAAGTTGCACGCAAACATACAGATCAAAAAAACTCCAAACACATATCAACTATAACCCGAACTCTAGACGATCTCGGTAACCTACCAGGCGACACCATAATCATCGCCGTAGTCACTGGCACCACCCCACATGGACCCGGTTTTCCGGTCGAAGTAGATCCCGGTGATTGGACTGTATGTCCGGTCAACAATCTCAACTTTATAGCCCATTTTACCCAGTTGAACCCGCACCCACTCTGGTACGTTAAGGGTTAACTGTAGTCTGCCCGGCTCGGATTTATGAGCGCCGAACGAGCTTTGCATCTGGTAACTGGTGATATTGTGAGCCTCCACCGCCTGCTGCACATTCATGTCAAACTCGGTCATGTTGAGGAAAAACTGCAGCAGGTTCTGGTCCTGCGTGTCGCCGCCCTGCACCGAGAAAGCCATCAAGGGTTTTCCGTCCTTGAGGGCCAAACTGGGTGTGAGCGTGGCGCGGGGGCGCTGACCGGGCTGAACTACATTAAATGGGTTAAGTCCTTCATCGAGCACGAAACTTTGCATGCGTTGGCTAAGACCAATACCCGATTCACCAGCTATGAAGGCCGGTATCCAGCCACCACTAGGCGTGATTGAAACCACCCAGCCTTCGGCATCTGCCGCCTGAATGGAGGTTGTGCCCGCGACAAAACTTTCATCGTCCGTCATAATATTAGGGTCGACATTCTGGGCAACCTGAAAACCGTCCGCACCGTCTGCGTCAGCGGCGGGTGGGATCGGCGTCCATTTTTTCAATAGTTCCGTATAAGGGTTTTTGCCGTTCTGGAACGGGTATGGATCGCCGGGTGATACGGTGGGGTCGTTAACTTGCCAATTTATCTGGGCACGGCGCTGGTCAGCGTAGGCTTTTGACAGCAGGCCTTCAACCGGTTCAACCGGTGGCACGTAGGGGTCTCCGTAGTAGAAATCGCGATCAGCGAACGACAGATTCATAGCTTGATACAGTGCATGGATATAGCGCGTAGAGTTATAGCCCATGCCCTTCAGGTCAACTTTCTCGAGGATGTTAAGCGCCTGCAGCATCACCGGACCCTGAACCCAAGTGGTCAGCTTGTAGACATCAACACCTTTGTAGCTGGTGCTGACCGGTTCTTCGATGTGCACCTGCCATTTGTCCAGATCGTCCATGGTTATCAGACCACCGTATTCGTTGCTGCCGCGTACGATCTCCTCAGCAATATCGCCACGGTAGAAACGGTCATAAGCAGCATAAATCGCTTCTTTTCGGCTTTTCCCAGCAGCCAAGGCGGCTTTTTCGGTGTCGACCAACTTTTGTAATGTCGCCAGCAAATCTAACTGTTTGAAAATCTCACCCGCATAAGGGGCGGCGCGCTCCTGGCTGTCATCATCTTTCATATGCGGCAAGAACACTTTTTTTGAATGTTCCCACTGCGAAAGCAAACCTTTGCGGCGCTCCATATTGTCGGCCTGGTTCTCCTCCACAGGATAGCCCGCGGCCATTTCCATGGCCGGTGCCAACACCTCGGCCAAACTAAGTTTACCGTATTCCGCCACCATCACCATCAAACCACCGGGGGTGCCGGGCGTAACCGCCGCCAACGGTCCATACTCGGGCGGATATTGCATACCCTGGTTTTTGAAAAATTCCGGTGTGGCACCAGTGGGCGCAACGCCAAGCGCATTGATGCCGATCACTTTGCCGGTTTTCGGATTATAAATAAGCGCCTGGGTTTCGCCGCCCCAGCCCAGCGTGTCCCACATGGTGCTTGTTGCCGCCAACATGGCAGCAGCAGCATCCACCGCATTGCCACCACGAGTGAAAGTCATGCTGCCTGCCGTGGCCGCCAGTGGTTTCCCGGTTATCGCCACCCAATGCTTGCCGTGCAACACTGGCCGCGTAGTTTTTTGCGCGCTAGCAGGCAAGGCAGCCACCATCAACGCCGCAACAGCAGAGGCCGCAATGTAAGGCCGAAGTTTAACCATGTTTTTAATTGAAAATATCGCCATGACAGACCCCTGTTCTACAATGAATATTCGCTCGCACCGTGTCAATGCGCCCCAATGTTACTCCCAGTACCTGCCAGCCACAGGCGATAAAGAAAGCACCGGCAAATCCTACCCAGCTTGCCCCAAGAAGTAAACGGCAACAAAAACACCGGCTTTCAACCGCGCTAAACAAACATCTGACACAAATGTGTATTTAACTTTGTTCATTGCTCGTTAATGTTGCCAGCGCATAAACGAATTGGGCATAAACGGACCACAGCCCTTGATCTTTAGTTTATTATCCTTTAGGGTTCTGCTTATAGATCGCTTTGTGCAGGAGTATATATGGACGACGAACCCACAGGCAGTATCAGCACCAATTTTTCAGTAACTGTTGGTTCCAGTGCTAACGGCAATATTGAAGTCGAAGGCGATGTGGATTTTTTCTCAGTCCAATTGGAAGCGGGCGTTACTTACCAGATTGACCTTGAAGGTAGCCGAACTGGTTCAGGCACCCTACTTGATCCGTTCCTGACAGGTGTTTTCGACAGCAGCGGCAACCGAGTGGCGCAGCAAGACGACGATGACGGGGTTTCAACAAATAGCCGTATCCTGTTTACGCCTTCGGTTAGTGGCACATATTTCATTGGAGCCAGCTCGTTTAACAATACAAGCGGAACTGATGTCGGTGTTTACACACTGTTTGTCCAGGAAGAAGCGCTGAGCGACCGCCCAGACCCCAATGATCTACGCCTCGTGGCCGACACAGGGAATGAGTTAGTGGACATTCTTGTCTTTGGCCTCGGTTACGGCGACGGCGTCAACACGCCGACGATTACCTTTAGTTTTGTAACTGACACCTCAACCTTCATCACGCCGTTTACGACAGATGATGTTGATGTAACTCAAGGCGCTCGCCCGGCGTCCAGTGTCACCCAAGAGACTCTTCGCAGCGGCCTTGAACAGGTCTCAGGTTTTGCCAATATCAACTTTCAGGAAGTTCCAGACAGCGGCAACGCATTTGGTACTATTCGCCTGTTCGCTACCACGGCTGATGCAGGTAACACCATCGGCCTTGCTGGCCTGCCTAGCTACAGCCCAACCGCCAGTGACATTGCAATTTTTGAATCACGTATCAACACGGACGGATTGCTTCGTTTTGTCGTATTGCACGAACTAGGACACGCTCTAGGTCTGGCCCATACCGATGACGGTACAGGCTTTCCAGACGAATTTGCTGGCACCGAATTTACCCTGCTGGTGCCAAGCTTTGCATCGGCTCTTTTCCCAACCGCAAATAGTGTCAGTTTCTATCCTACTTCGTTTGGATATTTAGATATTCTGGCGCTGCGTCAAATATACGGACCGCCTGACGCGCCTGACGAAGACAATATTTATCAATACAATGTTAACCTGCAATATTGGGAGACCATTTTTGATACCGGCGGCACCGACACCATTGAAATTGTTGGCGGTTCGGAAAGTGTCAAAATCGATCTATCTCCAGATAACAGCGCCTTTGGCGGCGCCTTTATCGGCGTAGGCACTACCGTAGAATATTTCTCTGGTGGTCGTTTTGTCGGCAGTCGAGACGAGACTGTTTTTGTTAGCCCCGAAACAGTTATCGAAAATATCATCACCGCAGGCGGCAATGATACCGTTGTTGGCAACACCGCTGGCAACAGAGTTGAAGGTGGTAACGGCGCAGACAAGATCGACGGCGCTGGCGGCTCTGACCGCTTGCTTGGTGAAGCCGGCAACGATGAACTTGTCGGGGGCACGGGCAACGACACACTTGTCGGCGGCACAGGCAACGACGCATCCGCAGGCGGCGACGGCAACGATGTGTTGTTTGCTGGTGCGGGCGATACGGGCGACGATAGTTTCTTTGGTGGGTCGGGCGCAGACATTGCAGCGGGCGGTGCCGGCGATGACATCATTGTGGGCGGCACCTATACCGGCAGTGCTTTTTCCTTCAGTGCCGCTCAAAGCACCGATAACGGCTCGGCCAGTGATACCCTGTTTGGCGGCTCGGGCGATGACACATTGATTGCAGGCGGCCTGGATGATGCCAATAATAATGGCCGTGTCGATGCCGGCGAAGCAGTACAAACCGGGACAGGCGATCATGTTGCTTTTGCGGGCACAGGTGACGATGTCATATTTTCAGCCGCAGGTGATGACATTGTTGGCGGCGGCACCGGCGGAGATGAAATTCGGGCAGGCGCTGGAAACGACACAATATACGGCGGCCCCGGTGATCAGGTGGATACAAATGTTAACGATGAAATATTCGGCGGCGACGGCAATGATGTGATATTTGCGTCCGGCGGCGCTGATCAAGTAACGGCAGGTAGCGGCAATGACATAGTATTTGGCGGCTCCCAAAATGATACTATCACCGGCGGTTTGGGCAATGACGAAATTTTCGATGGCAGCGGCAACGACAATGTCGACGGCAATGACGGTAGCGATACCCTCCGCAGTGCCAGCGGCGACGACACTCTGTCCGGCGGTAGCGGTGCAGACAGTTTTGTCTTTGCAAGTGGCCACGGCAATGACTGGATCGATGACTTTTCGGTTGCCGATGACAGGTTAGTTATCAACAATACCAACACCGATTTTGCAACTGTCTCAGATGTTATTGCAGCGGCATCCAATGCAGTTATTGGTGGAGTATCTGGTATTTTGATCAATACCGGCGGAGCAGACAGCATTTTCATTGGTGGCTTAACAGTAAACGATATTTCGTCCATGACTATCACTTTGTAATAGACAATAATACTCGAAGACACGACCCAATAGTGCTTCGAGGAGACCACGGATGTTAGCGGACGGTATTCCCACAAAAACCCGGCTAGACGGAAAACGAGTTTTAGTGACCCAGGCCAATGACTTTATGGGGCCAGCCACCGTTGAACATTTTCGCCGAGAAGGCGCCGATGTCACCAGCAATGACCAGATATTGACCGACCCTGCAGCCGCACTATCTATCGTCGCCGACGCCGGCACCATTGATGTGCTCGTGATAAATCTGGCCAGCGATAACCTGTACGGAAAAACGGTTGACCAATTGGATGATGCCTCTTTTGAAACCGCTTTTGAGGTGATGGTCTACCCGCTGCACCGGCTGGTGCGTGCAGTCGCGCCGCAAATGCAGGCGCGCAAAAGCGGCAAAATAGTCGTTTACGGCAGCGCTGTGCCTCTAAGACCGATGGCAAGACTGGCGGCTTATTCGGCAGCGCGCGGTGCGCAGATATCCTATGTGAAGTCAGTCGGGGTTGAGCTGGCGCGCGACAATATTCAGTGCAACCTTATTGCGCAAAATTGGGTTGAAAATCCGGCTTACTACCCTGAAGACATGCAGGAAAACCCTAAATTTCAAGCAAATCTGGCACGGGAAGTGCCGCTGGGCCGGTTGGCGCGCCCCGAGGAGGACACCGCGCTGGCGGTCTTCCTCGCCTCCGACGAAAGTGATTTTTTTGTCGGTCAGGCAATACCCTTCAGCGGCGGTTGGGCCAGCTAACGGTCTAGCGCGCTATTCTCTATCTGAAAACCACAGTTTTACTGCCGTTCAGGAACACCCGGTCTTCCAGGTGATACGACAGAGCGCGCGCCAATGCGATCGCTTCGGTATCACGGCCAATTGCGATCAGCTGCTCGGGCGTGCGTCGATGGTCAACGCGTTCCACGCTTTGCTCGATAATTGGCCCTTCATCCAGATCAGGCGTCACATAATGGGCGGTGGCACCAATAAGTTTAACACCGCGTGCATGAGCCTGGTGATAGGGTTTTGCGCCCTTGAAACTGGGTAGAAACGAGTGGTGAATATTGATCACCCGGCCTTGGAGCTGACGACAAATATCATCTGAAAGTACCTGCATGTAGCGCGCGAGCACAATAGTGCCCGCCTGGGCTTCCTCAATGATATCAAGAAGCTTTGCCTCAGCCTGCTCTTTGGTGGTGGCCGACACCGGCACATGAAAGAAAGGAATATTATGCGCTGCCGCAAGGCCTGCCAAATCCATATGATTTGAGACAATCGCCGGAATTTCCATATTCAATGCGCCAACACTGTGCCGGTACAACAAATCGTTCAGGCAATGATCAAATTTGGATACCATGATCAACACTCGCCGCTTTATCCGCGGGTCGGCAAACCGCCATGTCATCTGAAACTTCTCGGCAATCGGGGCAAATTCAGCAGCAAAACTGGATCGGCTGGGCACGTCAGCCTTGGCAGTGAAAACCGTGCGCATGAAGAATTGACCCGTCATCTCGTCACCAAAATGAGACGACTCGTCGACAAAATATTGCTTGTCAGCCAGATAGCCAGAAACCGCAGCAACAATGCCGATGGTATCGGGGCAGCGAATGGTTAGAACAAAGCGATTTTCGTTGGCAGCGGTCATAAGATTTTCAATTTATTGCGCGGTGGAGTCCGCGCCGTTTTAAAACTGTGTGGATGGATACTGCCTATTGCGCCAATCATCAAGCCTTTGGTGCAAACGGCCGCTAACTGTATAATTGGGCTGCAACAGCTATTGCTTACCGGGCCGTAGTCTTTATATGGTATCGGGTGAGGAGCAGACATTTGGCGGACACCAGAAAAATCATTATCGGCATCGGCGGCGCAAGCGGCGTGATCTATGGCATTCGATTGCTTGAGGTTCTTGGCAGCGTTGCAGATATTGAAACCCATTTGGTGATGTCCAAAACCGCACGCATGAATATTGCGGTGGAAACCGACCTATCTGCGACAAACGTTGAAGCATTGGCAGATGAGGTTCACAGCGTTAATCAGGTTGGTGCCTGCATTGCCAGTGGTTCGTTTCGCACCCACGGCATGGTTGTCGCCGCCTGTTCGATGAAAAACCTGTCTGCCATTGTGCATTCCCACGCCGATGACTTGCTGACCCGCGCGGCTGATGTGGCACTGAAGGAACGCAGGCGTTTGGTGCTGATGCCGCGGGAAACCCCGCTGCATGCGGGACATTGCAAGTTGATGCTCGAGGCAAACACGCTCGGTGCCATTGTCGCACCTCCCATGCCCGCCATGTATACCCGACCAACAAGCGTGGCTGACATTGTGGACCACAATGTGGGGCGGGTTTTGGATTTGATGGACATTGAGACAAGGCTGGTTGACCGGTGGCAAGGGCCAAGCCGTACATCAGATAAAGACTAAGACCTCATGAATTGGGATGCCCAGATCGAAGAATGGCCCCTGGAGGTGCCTTTCGTTATCTCGAGGCGTTCCTGCACGACAACTGAAGTTGTGAAACTAACAATAGAGCGGGATGGTAAAACAGGCCACGGCGAGGCGGCTGGCATCAATTACAAGGGTGAAACTGCGGCCAGCCTGAAAAATGAAATAGATCAATTTCTGAGCAACCATACTGGTCGGCTTACCCGGCAGGCACTGCTGGACCGGTTGCCCGCAGGCGGCGTGCGCAACGCACTGGATTGTGCCCTGTGGGACCTGGAAGCCAAGGAAACAGGCAAAAGCGTGTTCGAACTCATTGGTACCGATGCTGTGCCTGTTCAAACCGCCTTTACCCTCAGTCTGGATACATCGACAAAAATGGCGGCGGCGGCAAAAGCAGCAAGCATGCAGCCGATCCTTAAAATGAAACTTGGCGGCGAAGCGCCTGTGGCCTGCGTAGAAGCAGTGCGCCACGCGCGACCGGATGCGGAAATTATAGTCGATGCCAACGAGGCCCTGACCCTTGATGCGCTTAAATCCATTGCACCTCAGTTGGCAAAAGCTGGGGTTGCTTTGATCGAGCAACCGTTACACCGAGACGCCGACGATGCACTGCTGGGATACAAAAGCCCAGTGCCGCTGTGCGCCGACGAAAGTTGCATGACAGCCTCAGACCTGCAGCATCTGAAAGGACGCTACGATTACGTTAACATCAAGCTTGATAAAACCGGCGGCCTGACCGCTGCACTGGAGCTGGCCGACCGCGCCGAAGCGATGGGCTTTGGCCTGATGATTGGCTGCATGCTGGGCACATCGCTTGCCATGGCACCCGCGATGGTGATCGCACCGCGTTGCCGTTTCGTGGACGTGGACGGGCCGCTGTTGCTGGCGCGTGACCGGGAATATAGCCTGAAATATAACGACGGTTCAGTGTACCCGCCCTCCCCAGGCCTGTGGGGCTAAGATTAACGCCCGATTGTAGTATTTTTTAAGCTTGCGCTCCATGACCCCTTAAGGCAAGACAGCCTGATGAGACTGTTGAAGTTAACCGACCCTTACATGGACACACCCAATGAAAGCACTGGTAAAACGAAACGCAGATGTTGGCCTTTGGCTTGAGGATGTTCCCGAGCCTGACCTAGGCATCAATGACGTATTGATCAAGGTAAAACGCACAGCAATCTGCGGTACCGATATGCATATTTATAACTGGGACGAATGGGCACAAAAAACCATTCCTGTTCCCATGGTGGTTGGCCATGAATTTGTTGGTGAAATTGTCAGCGCCGGGTCCAATGTTTTGGATTTTCACCCGGGCCAACTAGTTTCAGGCGAAGGCCATGTGGTGTGTGGTCGGTGCCGTAACTGTATGGCCGGTCGGCGGCATCTGTGCGCGCACACCAGCGGGATCGGCGTTAACCGACCCGGCGCATTCGCAGAATACGTGTCTCTGCCCATGTCCAATGTGTGGGAGCATTCCACAGGCATTGACCTTGATGTAGCATCGCTGTTCGATCCTCTAGGCAACGCCGTTCACACCGCGCTGCAGTGGGACTTGTTAGGCGAAGATGTGCTTATCACAGGCGCGGGGCCAATCGGTGCCATGGCAGCGGCAGTGTGCAGGCACGCAGGCGCGCGCCATGTGGTTATCACCGATGTAGTGCCCGAACGCCTCGCGCTGGCCGCAAAGCTCGGTGCAACCCGAACGGTTGATGTGCGCAGCGAAAAGTTAGCTGACGTGCAAACAGAGCTGGGCATGAGCGAAGGCTTTGATGTTGGCCTTGAGATGTCGGGCAATGAAATGGCGTTTAAAGATCTGATTGAAAATATGTGCCACGGCGGCAAGGTATCGATCCTTGGCATTCCATCGGCAGGCGCCAACATCAACTGGGAAACGGTTATCTTCAATATGCTGACACTCAAGGGCATTTATGGCCGCGAGATGTATGAAACCTGGTACAAAATGTCAGTGATGATTGAAAACGGCTTGGATATTTCACCAGTAATAACCCACCGACTGCCCTACAGCGATTTTCAGCAGGGCTTTGATCTGATGAATGCGGGCAAAGCCAGTAAAGTTGTGCTTAACTGGGAAGTGTGAGGACACGCAGATGTACGGAAAATTCAAAGACCATATGGCGGGCCAACTGGAAGAAATTCGCGGCGCTGGCCTTTATAAAAACGAGCGGGAAATAACTACGCCGCAAGGAGCCACTGTGGGTATCACCGGCGGCGCTGAGGTTATCAATTTATGCGCCAACAATTACCTGGGTCTGGCGCAGCACCCAGAGGTTAACGCCGCAGCAATGCAGGGCTTGAAAGACTGGGGTTACGGCATGGCGTCGGTGCGCTTTATTTGCGGCACGCAGACATTGCATAAACAGCTGGAGCAAACCATCAGTGACTTTCTGGAGGTCGAGGACACAATCCTGTACCCGAGTTGTTTTGATGCCAACGGCGGCCTGTTCGAAACCATTCTGGGGCCCGAGGACGCAGTGATTTCCGATGCGCTTAATCATGCCAGCATCATTGACGGCGTTCGACTATCTAAAGCCCAGCGCTACCGCTACAAAAACAATGACATGGCCGACCTGGAAGACCAATTGAAAGCTGCCGATGCCGCTGGCGCGCGCTACAAACTGATCACCACAGACGGTGTATTTTCCATGGACGGCTATATCGCCCAACTGGATAAAATCTGTGACTTGGCTGAAAAATACGGCGCGCTGGTGCATTTTGATGATTGCCATGCAACGGGTTTTGTCGGAGCGGGGGGCAAGGGCACGCACGAGCATTGCGGATGCATCGACCGGGGTGATATTATCACCGGCACGCTGGGCAAAGCGCTGGGCGGCGGCAGCGGGGGCTATACCAGTGGCAAGCGCGAAATTATCGAGCTTCTGCGTCAACGCTCTCGGCCCTATCTGTTTTCCAACACGGTGGCACCGCCGGTTGCCGCCGGGGCGATCAAAGCAATTGAACTGGTCTCGCAGTCCAATGACCTTCGCGAACAACTAACCCTCAACACCGCCTATTTCCGTGAGAAGATGGAAACATTGGGCTTCGACCTGTTACCAGGCGAGCATCCAATTGTACCGGTAATGCTGTATGACGCGGCACTTGCGAGCAGGTTCGCCGACGAAATGCTCAAGCGCGGAGTTTATGTGGTGGCTTTCTCGTTTCCGGTGGTACCGAAAGGCAAAGCACGCATTCGCACCCAGATGTCTGCGGCACTGACCAAGCACGACCTGGACAAGGCAATTGATGCCTTTGCCGAAGTCAAGTATCTACTGGGCGTCTAAGTCGAGCAATTGAGAGCAATGAATTCACTATCAAAGCCGCAATAATCGCCAACAGCGATGCGATCACCAATCCGTCAGGCAGATGAAGCCCGTGAACCAACAACCTTTCGTTTTGCTTGATGGCCGCCCACTTGTGCTTGGACGCAACAGCAAATTCATCGCTGGCAAACAGATCCGCCATGTCCCTTCGGCTTCGATACCGGACAATGACAACGCGGTCCCAACCTGATGCGGCGGAATCGGACCATGTGCTGCCAAATATGGGCTGCGATGCCCGTACCGCCAGCAATCTCAACATTACGGCACTAAATTTCTCATATGCTTGCAAACCTGTTACATTGTGAGGCAACTCATTCTGATAGTCAGCCTGATCATGAAACTTGTATAAATTCACCGTATAAAACGGCAACCCGTCATCTTGTTCCAGAAACAGTCTAAGTGCCGCCATGTCATGACGCACCTTGGATGACTGGGCCTGCTCCTGATATGTTGCCATATAGGCCTCTATTTCTTCTTGTTTAAGCAGGTTGCTGGAAAACTGATACCAGTATGCGGCCAAAATAAACGTGCCAATGCCTATGAAAACGCTGATGCGTCTGTGCTTTTTCCTCAAACCCATTTATTGTCCTTATCATATTGGCTACCAGCCACTTGCTTTTTGCAAGTGAAATAACATTGCTCAAGAACTTGCATAATGCAAGTTCTTTTCTTATTGATTAAATGATGAAACACAACTCCGAAAATTGCCGGTCTAATTGCCCGATTAATTTCGTGCTTGAGACATTTGGTGACAAATGGACTTTACTGATCATCAGAGACCTGATGTTCAAGCGTAAAAAACACTATGGTGAATTTTTGCAGTCAGATGAAAATATCGCCACCAACATTCTTGCGAGCCGCCTGAGACGCCTTGAGGACCACGGCGTTATCACCCGCAGCGCCGATCCTGCAAACGCCGCAAAGCGGCTTTACAATCTTACGGCAAAAGGTAAGGGCTTGTTGCCCATTATGCTGGAAATCAACGCCTGGAGCGCAAAGCATGACACGCTGACCAACACACCTGAGGAATTTTCACGACGCTTGAAAGTAGATAAAGAAGCAGTGATCGCAGAAGTTCTATCGGCGCTTGATTGATTCAACCCATTTCATTTCCGGGCTCCCTGATCACCGCAGATATTTTCCGAGACAAAGATGTACCAACCGGTTTCGAACTCGCAGTTTATGGCGCACACGAGCTCATCGAGCATTTATTTTCTGGACAGGACGCTACAGTGGCCTAATTTCCCAGCTTGAGAGATATCGCCGCTTATTGGCGCAGCAGGAGAGATTTTCGTTATGGGTTTGCCACAGCAGCTTCAGAATTTGCGGATTCCAGTGATTGGGTCACCGCTTTTCATCATTTCCAACCCGGATATTGTCATTGAGCAATGCAAAGCTGGAATCGTCGGGTCGTTCCCCGCGCTGAATGCGCGGCCTGGTCCGGTGTTAGAAGAATGGCTGATCAGAATTACCGAAGAACTGGCAGCCTACGACAAGGCCAATCCTGATAAACCTTCCGCACCCTTTGCCGTTAACCAGATTGTTCATCGGTCTAATGACCGGCTGATGCATGACGTTGAAATGTGCGTGAAATACAAAGTGCCGATTGTCATCACATCGCTGGGTGCACGGGTTGAGGTGAACGACGCCATCCACTCCTATGGCGGCATCGTTTTACATGACATCATCAATGATAAATTTGCTCGCAAAGCAGTTGAAAAAGGCGCGGACGGCCTTATCGCGGTTGCGGCTGGTGCCGGTGGCCACGCTGGCACAACCTCGCCCATTGCTTTGGTGCAGGACATCCGCAAATGGTACGACGGGCCCATTGCCCTGTCTGGCTCTATCGCGACCGGCGACGCTGTGCTTGCAGCCCAAGCAATGGGCGCTGACTTTGGCTATATCGGCTCAGCTTTCATTGCTACCAAAGAAGCCAATGCTGATGAACGATACAAACAAGCCATTGTTGATTATGATTCCGACGACATCGTATACACCAACCTGTTCACTGGCGTGCATGGCAATTATCTAAAACCTTCCATCGCCGACGCGGGCATGGACCCAGAT
>JAAHTG010000621.1_pt1 | contig 19890 bp, 32 predicted proteins | sample 6116081 | NCBI WGS metagenome assembly JAAHTG01 (sample SAMN13939989, study PRJNA603662) | sponge metagenome | isolation source: marine sponge | host: Mycale hentscheli | place: New Zealand | collected 2005 | reverse complement strand
AATAAAGGAGAATAACATGCCAGGACAAAGAGGCGGAATGAAGAAAAAGAAAAAGAAAGGTCAAAGAGGTGGTCGTAAAGGGAGCAAAAGAGGATAATGGCACTTACACCAAAACAGAAAAAATTACCTAAAGCATTACAAGAAGCCATACTAAAAAAGCAAAAACGTGGATCTAAGAAAGGCAAAGGTAGCAAAAGAGGATAGTGAATGGGTCAAATACTTTGCGAGAATACGCAATGTATGTCCTTGGAGTTATAGACTAATGGATTCAATACTTGTTTGGGAAAATGATGAAACATGTTTAAGCACAATAGCATGTTTATTTCCTAAAACAAAGTTTGAAGCCTTTGTATTCGTATACAAAAACAAAACAGCAAAACAGTTAGAACAGTTAGCAGACAAAATGAACAACATGTACACACATAGTGAATTTTTATGGAGTCATCCACTAGAAGGCGGTGATTCTACCCATGTGCCTTGTCTTATACAACAAGACCGGGACAAATTAACAACATTAAGGGAGAACCTAGGTTATGTGGAAGAAAATTAAACAATGCTGTAAGAATATATGGCAAAAACTAAAAGATATGTTAGGAATGTAATATGAGTAAAAGAATTACCACCCAAGAATTACATAAAGAAATTGAGCAGATCAAAAACAATCATCTGGCTCACATGGCTGAGGACATAGATGAACTTAAAGATGCTGTTAAGGATAACAGAGAGTTCTTTCAAGATAGGTTAGATCGCCTAGACAATAGAATATTTTGGATTCTTGGGATGGTTCTTAGTACTCTAGTAACATTAGTAGCAACAATCATATCCAGCAATATGTAGCCACAAATACTGGTCTGCGTAAATATTTACATGGACCAAGAAACCAAAGACCTCATCACAGAGGCAGAAAAATTCATCGATAGATTAACAATCAAGAACCATATTGTATACCAGGTTAGAACGCACATAGACCGTCTACAACGCACGGGAACAGGCAAAGAGGTAGTAGAGCACTTCGTAGCATATAGTAGAGAACACAGAACAAAATCAACCTATTTAATTAAATTGCGTAAAGTGTTTTATTTCAATAACATGATCATAGACTCAAACTTATTCAAGTATGAGTATTGGAACAAAGCAAACAGGCAACACAGGTGGAATAAAGTAAAGAAAATAACCTATAACAATAAACCAAAATGTCGAGATAAAAGACCCAATTTGGATAAATAATACTGTATTAAGATTATTCTTTAATAATGTTAATGCCATTTTTATTAAGCAATTAATGAATATGTTTAGGTCATTAAGTGTGAATACATTCGTAAACACATCTAATGAATCCATAATGTTGCCAAACAAAGGACCTAAACACTTTTTTTAATGGCATAGTAAATTTCCTAAAATATCGTAAACTTAAACCCCCTTATTTGACTCATCTTTTAAGGGGGTTTTTTACGGTTAAATGATAAGTATATGTGCAAGGCAAATACATTATGGCAACACTCAGAACCCTTTTAACAAACAGAACATAAGACTGGCACGTCAGAAATAATTGTGCTGAGATCAAGGCTATATGCTGTGAAGTGTATAGGCTCAATAAGGATTAGTCTGTTATCCGAATACACTAGATAGTTTATAAACAATGTATGTACAGTGAACGAAGCATACACTAGGCCTTAGCAGGTGTGGAGTGAGTAAGAGATCCATTAAACTATGTGTAGACCAAATACCTGCTTCCTAAATGCGAGAACACAATGAAAACTCATGAGGAGGGAACTAATAGTTAGTTCCTTCTGACTTAAACTTCTAAAAACTCATGTTAAAAAATATTATAGAAAGAAAATTATTCATGAAGCAACTTGTTTGCGAAATGAATAGGTCTTTAGACCTTTTATAATATACATATTCTTTATAATGGTTCAAACTAACTCTTTAAACAGTTTACATATGGATTATTATGGGTAAAATGTGTAAGAGATGATAAATATTAGCACAACGCATACAGTGGCGATAGAACACTGATTACAGGAGAACGCAATGTCAACTGAACATGAAGACTTTTCAGATAGTAAACCATTAACACCAGAGAACCAAAGTGAAGGTTCAAAAGCACACCAAGAAGCCACCAAACATGATAACCATTATCGTGTAAAACAAGTCAAGTACGGCGAAAAAACAGTCACAGGCAGAGTTATAGGTCGTAACAAAGTGGTTATACCAGAAGAAGAAGTAGCACAACTCAGTCAATATCACTGCACAAACAAAGAAATGGCAGACTTTTATGGGGTGCCCTTACAGACCTTTATGGACAACTTCCGTGATATCATAGACAAAAACAGAATCATAACAAAACAGAGATTGCGTAAAGCACAATTAGACCTAGCACTCAAAGGCGATAGAGTGATGTTGATATGGCTAGGTAAAAACATACTTGGACAAGCAGAGTCACCGGTAAACACAGATAACAGTCAAGTGTTACCATGGCTAGACGAAGACACAGATAAATAACTATGTTGGTAGCACACCACAGTATTAAACTTCTCCACGAAGTTAACCGGAATAATGTGTATTACTAATGTGTAGTCCTCGTGCTACCAACACTTTAACGATATGAAGATACAAGATATAGAGAACCACAAACTGTTGAGTGACTCAGAACTTAACAGAGACTTACGCAACTTGATCAATGGTCAAGCATTTGCCGGCAATCCTTTCTTATACCACTTTCAACTAAAGAACTTAATGAAAGCCAAACGTGAGGGTGGCAAAACACTATATGAGATATATGATGACAAAACAGCATGGGCAAAACTGTTAAGTGATACCAGTAAACGAGGTAGAATGGGGCCTAGTGCCGCCAGCAATGTGTTTGAATGTCACAGAATAAATCATGGCAGTATAGTTATGTTCAAGGCTCAAACAGCAAAGAAACTGTATGAAAAGTATAACGCAACCAGTGTGCTAGATCCCACAGCAGGTTGGGGCGGTAGAATGTTAGGTGCTTGGGCATTAGGTATCGATTATGTTGGCATAGACAGTAACACAAACTTAGCAGACGCATACAACAAAATGATAAAATATCTAGAGTCAGATAGACTAAAAATGTTTTATGGCAACTGTATAGATTGGAACTTTAGTCAATTTGAATATGATTTTGTACTCACATCACCACCTTATATAAATTTAGAACTTTATGAAAACATGACACCATGGCATAATGACAGAGACTTTTATGAAAACTTCTTTGTGCCATTGTGGCATAAGTGTAAAGATCATTGTGCTAAAGGCGGACACATAGCATTCAATATATCACCAGAAATGTATGATACTGTACTGAACTATATACCAGAGTGTGACACAGAAGAAAACTTGGTACAACAACTAGGTCAAAACTCAAAGAAGAAAGGCGCAGATAAGATATATGTGTGGAAAACATGAACACACATACTTTCGAAGACTTGCTAGAAGCAATTGACATACAGCATGTTGATTATGCCTCATTTAGAAAACAATTAAGCATACTGGATATATCAGATACATCAGGCACATTCAAACCTCGCAGTGATCTAGACACATTCTTAGATCGTGTAGCAACCAAAGACAACAGAAAACAATTAGCAGAACAGTACTGTGAAAAACTATATCAAATACTAGTAACAGATGCTGAAAACAGTTTGCGTACATTCTACAGCAAGTGTGCTGAACTACCACAACCATTAGAATACTATTTTGACATGCCAATTGGCAATTGCCTTAATGGTGACACATACAGTGGTCAAACCAACAGTAAGTACGGTAGAATATGTAAAAACATAAACTTTGATAACTTCTATAATACCAAAAAGTTATACAACAATGACAGTCAATATGTGTTTGGATTGGTAAAAGCAATGTATGAGCATTTTCACATCAGAAACAGTCTGTGTGCGCCAGCATTCTTTGATCATATCATAAACACACAAACAGATTATTCACAGTTTTGGCATGACTTCTGGATTGGTGCCAATAAAGCAAGTATATTCAATCCTTATACATTCAAAAGCATACTGGACACAGAGTTTAGTGGAGATGTGTTGTTTTCACCTTGTATGGGTTGGAACGCATATCAACTAGGCTTTTACAACAGTGACTTTACACACATGGTATCAACAGATGTTATACCCCAAGTAGTACAAAATGCCAACAACTTACACACAGAATATACACAATATGTAGCACAAGACACATATCAAAAACTGTTTGAACAAGATACAAAAACAGTAGACTACTATCTTTGCCCCAGTGAACAACTAGATGCTAGGCATAACTTTGTGGCAAAGTATTCAAATAGTGTAGATGCTGTGCTGTTTTGCCCACCTTATTTTGATTTAGAACTATATCCAGGCACAGAACAAAGCACACAATCATTTCCTGAATATTCAGAATGGTTAAGTGGTTATTGGGAACAAACTGTACAGTTATGTGCCGGTGTAATGAAACCAGGAGCCAAATTTGGTTTCATAATCAGTAACTATAGAAACCACAACAAAGTAGATACCACTATAAGCCAAGACATGAAAGCAGTAGTCGACAAACACTTGACATTTCACAAACATATGAAAGTTAAATGGAGTGGCATAAGCAGTAGCCGTCAAGCACACAAACAAAGAGATGGTAATTACGAAGATTTATGGATATTCACTAAATGAGACTAACAGATCCACAACAGCAAATATCATCTGACAAAAACCGTTTTCGAGTTGTTGTAGCAGGTAGACGTTTTGGTAAAACATTCTTGGCAATCAATGAATTAGCCAAGTTTGCCAGATACCCTAATCAAAAGTGTTTGTACATAGCAACAACATACCGCCAAGCAAAAGGTGTCATATGGGACGACTTACTACAGTTACTATACGAAAAGAACTGGGTAAAGAAAGTAAACTTATCAGACTTAACTGTTACACTGGTTAATGGTAGCATAATAACCTTGCGTAGTAGTGACAACAATCAAGCATTGCGTGGTACTAAGTGGAATTTTATTTCACTGGACGAGTATGCTTCAATGGACCCTGCTACATGGGACAGTATACTGAGGCCCACACTAAGTGATACTGAAGGACATGCCTTATTCATTGGTACACCGTATGGTAGGAATCACTTTTGGGACTTATATAACAATGCTAACACACTAGATGACTGGAGTAGTTATCAGTTTACAACAGCAGAAGGTGGCAATGTAGCACCAGCAGAAATAGAGGCGGCAAGGAGAGATATGGCAGAAAGAGAATTTAATCAAGAATACAACGCAACATTTGAAGATGCGGCAGGCATAATTGCGTATGCCTTTAGTCAAGACAACATAAAAACAGCACCACAGTTGTCACCTAGCAACGCACTACACATAGGCATGGACTTTAACACAGACAACTTTGCGGCATGTGTTATGCTACAAAACAAAGACACATTACACATAATAGATGAAATCATGTTACAAAATGCCAGCACAGGCGATATGTGTAAAGAAATACAACAGAGATATGGTAGACGCATGATATTTGTGTATCCAGATGCCTCGGGTTCACAACGCAAAACCAGTGCTAATGGTATGACTGATCATCTCATATTACACAACGCAGGATTCAAAGTGCGTACACCCAAAACCAATCCGGCAGTTAAAGATGCTATTGCGGCAGTAAATAGTAGGTTGCGTAGTACAAGTGGAGACATAAAGTTATTCATAGATCCTAATTGTAAGAACACACTAGCAAGTATGAACAAGTTTACATACAAAGAAGGCAGTCGTGTGCCAGATAAGAGTTCAGGATATGACCATATGTTTGACGCACTAAAGTATTGTGTATGGCAGTTATTCCCGTTACAGCAAATGCGGTTTGACACATTGCCAGGAAATAGATTTAGAAGTACAGGAGTAAGACCAAGATGATAAAAGGCGATAAAAGTTGGGGCAACGCACCTGATAAGAAAACATCACAGTGGAAGAAGAATGAAAGCATAATTGCTAAGAATCCATTCTTAAGAGCCCAACGTGACAAGAAAGAAGGACTAGGTACAAGTAGTGCTATCAATACAGGTGTTAATGACGAGCAATACAAAGAGAACTACGATAAAATAGAATGGAGTAAGGATAAAAAAACCAAGCCTAAGTTCCGCATAAAAATTAATGGAAAGTACCAAGATGAAGAAGAGTAATTGGCATGGAGGTAAAGGCAGTACACCTCGAACAGATACTCACAGCAAACAATATCAAGACAATTGGGATAAGATATTCGGTAAAAAGCCAAAAGAAAACAATTTAAACAATGTGGAGTTTCCGCAAAGAAAGAACATAAACACCAGAGGCAAGTAAATATATAATATAGGAGATTACTATGAAAGCACATAAATTAGGTCAAAAGAGACACAAAAAAGCACTAAAAAGAAAGAACAAGAAGTATACAGGACCAAAGTATTCACATCTTGAACAAATGGTTATGTTAGAACCATTATTAGCACGAGCAGGTATCGAATTGTTTGCTGAACAGAAGAAAGAGTTCAAACTACAGGAGACGACTAATGCCGGAAAGAACGAGTCAAAAACCAGTTTCGTCTAAGCCTATAAATTTAACTTATAGGATAACTTATAGGGATTGTTTTAATATGGAATACACCTTTCACAAAGACTTTGAATACCATGGCGCATTAGAACAAATACTAATGCAAGTTAAATATGAAATGGGTCATTACGGTGGACTCAAAGCAGAAGCAATAGCAGGAGATTTACATGAAATTACCAACTGAAAAAATAAGTACAGCATTTAACACAATGACACTCACAGGCCTTAGTCTGTTATGGGGTCAAATGTTTGGTATGCTGAATCCTTGGTTTACAATACTAACTGTATTGTGTATCGTAGTAGGATATGGTTCTGAAGTGCGTATTAAGAAAGAATACTAATTAGGCAATTTTGGTTTATACTTAAAGTCTACATCTAGGCCAAACTTTGTATTGCGCCATTTAAACATAACGTTAAACCACAGCAACAACTCTGGATCTAGTTGTATACTCTGAGATACAAATTGTTTTAGTTTTGCTTGTTTGCGATCGGAAGGATCTTTAACATAGTCATTGACTACTTTGACAAATATTCTTTTGAAGTCTTTATGTCTATCTGGATTATCACTACTTCTCATTTTTAGGCACTATGCTCCCATATGTAGGTTTATCTACTACAGGCAATGTTGCCTCTAGAAACTTCTTGTAACCAGCAGTTTTAGGATTAGGCACAAGATGTCCATTAATCCATATTTTCTTTCTTGGTACCCTAGTCCTCATCTTTTCCAAACGGTATAGGATCAGGTAGGTTATCATCATACTGTGGCATGAATGTTGCCTCTGGTCTTATGTAAAACATTTTTGGATTTACTGTCCAGTGTAAGCCTTTATCATTAAGTACTTGGCCAGCATTAGGATGATTGTATACTGTTTCATGATCAATATCACCAAACAAATACTCACGCCTTGCTAATGTTTGTGGATGTAGTTCACGATCTAGTGCCAATTGATATATGGTCTTACCGTATTTCTTTTCCCACTTGGTTGTTTTTTTACGCCTTTTAAAAGGTGTACCAAAGTTACGCACACGCATTCGTATTGCTTCTGGTGTAACACCCTCCATTTCTGCTAAGTCATTACAACGAATTCCCCATGTTTTTTCAAAATCTACTTTCTTCATTATTCCTCCTCGAATATTAGATCTGGCGCAAAGATAGTCTCTGGCCATTTGCCTGCTTTTAGGACATTGTTTATTACATCAAATCCGCCAAGCATTGATTCTATGTTTTTAAGTTGGTATACTGTGAAGTCTTTGTCTTTGGTCTTTTTGTGTTGTTTAAGCATACCACCTAATGCGGCAGTTATACCTATATACTTTCTGTTCTTATAGTATTTACCCTTGCCTAACTCTTTGAACTCTCTGGTCACATAGTCATTGATGTTAGGGTATTCGTGTTGTGCTTCTGCTATGATGTATAGTGCGTCTTCTAGTATGCTGATAAGCAAATGCTTATCGTCTTTAGCCATTTTACAAAATACAGTATTGATATCTGACTTTGTAAATGCCTTACGCCATTTTATTGTGTAACTCATCTTACTCTCCTTATCGTATACATTTATTTATCTCTATGTATATGCTATACAGCATTTATCGGTTCTAAATCAACCTTTTCTACATACTTTACGCCAAAGAATATATTTGGCAAACGCCTGTTCAATTGTTCGCAGTATGCCATGGCACAGTCATATTCTTTCCAAAATAGTTTGTCTACTAGCCACTCTTTGTTTGGTTCTGTGATAATTTTATACATTATAGTTCTCCTCTATGTGTGTATTATACTAAATTTATCATGGCATGTCAACCATAAAAAAACCCTAGCAATTATAGTACCAAGGTTTCTCTATTTCTACTACTCGGTAGTAGGCAAGTTTAGGACAAGCCATTATTACTTAGTTATAGTAGTACTTAACTGTAAATAATATTGAAGTAAAAATTACTTCATTGAAGTAAACGCAAAGGGCGTTCACTCATATAACTAAAGTGTGTTTGCTTTTATTCTATTAGAATAGAAGTATTGAAAAGCCCCCAACCGGGGGTTTTTCTTATAATATCTGATAAATACTCTTGTTATAACAAATATTTTAAACCGGAGATATCTTTGAGTGATTATCTAAACTATATCACAGGTACCCACACATTGTACGACAAGTACTATGCTGATTGGCGCCTATGTATCAATTCATACCACGGTGGGCCCGAATATAAGGATGCCCATTATCTAAGAGCATATCAAGTAGACTTTAACACACCAAGTGAAATGGTTAACACCTATGAAAGAGCCGATGATGGTTCTTATGTAGCAAAATTCAAAGCCAAAGTAGTACAAGGTGCCACAAGCCACGAAACAAGCAGAGGCCAAGACAAATTGAGTGGTAGTTTCTATGAAGAAAAACTAGACTCAGTACCATGGTATAACTATGTTAAGTTAATTACTAACGAATACAATTCTATCTTATTCCGTAATCCGCCACAAAGAATGTTAGGCGATGATGTAGACATGGCAGAGTTCATGGAAGATGTAGACGGAGAAGGTAATTCACTAAGTGAATTCATGAGTCAAGTAGATGTACTCACAACTGTATACGGTGTATTACATGTTGGTTGTTATAAGCCAATTGGATCAGATATACCTAAATTCAAAATACATACACCAGAAGATGTAACCAATTGGAGTTATCAATATAACCCAGATGGCAGTTTAACATTAGACAGCATGGTGATCATGGTAGAAAATTCAGACTATCATAGTGTGTACAGAGTGTTAACCAGAGATTATATCGATACTATATTTGTACACAATGAAGACTCAGATGAAGATTATGTACCACCTGTACAATCAGATGATCTTGAAATGATAGAAGAAGGCACATATCGTATAAGACAAGAAAATGAATTAGGTTATATACCAGTAACAACAATATACCAAAATACCAAAGTGTACAACAATGTAGGATCAACAATCATAATGGATGTTGCCCAAATACAAAGAAGTGTATACGGCGACAATGCTGAAATATATAGTGCTATCACATATGGTGCTCATCCTACACTTATAGTAGATGAAAACACAGACGCACTAAATGACGGTCAAGTAAACGCAGAACCAGGTGGCATAGTGCGTGTACAAGGTGGCCTAACAGGTGATCAACAAAATTATGTATATCAATTTGCTTCACCTAGTCTAGATGCTATCACAGAAATCCGTGATCTTATAGACAACAAAATAAACAAATTAACACAAATTGCTATGTTAAGATCAGAAGACTTAATCAAAGCAAGTAACAGTGGCGAACAAATAGAAATATTCGACGATAAACTTGCCGCACTAATTAGAAAGAAAGCAACAAACTTAGAAAATGCTGAAAGCAAACTGTTTGATATCTACTTTGATTGGACTAACCAACAAAGGCCAGATGATTTCCGTGTAAGTTACAGCAGACAATACAACAAAAGAGCATTAGAGGCAGAACTAAAAGAAATAGATGTCTTAATCAATGTTGTAAACAAATATGAAGAAATGTTTGGCAATGACCAAATAGAAGCCCCTAGTTATAGCACAGAAGCAGAAGCAATAGCAGAGGCTAACAGATTAGGAGGAACTGGCGCACACGAGCACGTTCAAGAAGATGGCAGTAGTATATACATGCCATTTGAAACACACGAATTATATGAGGCGGCTATCGGAATGACAGCCTCGGAACCAGAATTTAAAAACAACATGCGTGACAAGATACGCACAAGACTTGAAGAGTTAATGTCTAGTACATCAACTAACAAAGGCTTGTAATATCTTGATAATACCCCAACTCAGGGACAATAGGAGATAAAATATGTCGGAAGGACAAAATATAGATACACCAGTTGCAGGTGAAACAGTGCAACCAGTTAATACTGATACTGAGGTAGTAAACGACCATAAATCAGATGTAGTAGATACACCTAAAGCACCTAGTGTAGAGCACAAGGAAGGTAAAATGTTTGTAGACGGAGTAAGAGTTTATTCCAGAGACGACACTAACCGAATTGCCGCAAATGCCAAAAAGGACGTAGAAAGTAGAATACTAAGTGATCTTGATGTTGATAGCATTGATCAAGTTAAGCAAGTAGTAACAGAACTGCGAAACGCATCTCCAGAGAATAATTCTCTAGACGTTGAAGCACTGAGAAGTGCTGTTCAAAAGAGGGAAGCAACAGTTGAAGAACTGAAAGCAGAACTAAGCAAAGTCAAAACAGACTATGCTGTAAAGGAGCATGTATCCACCTTAAAGGATAATATGCCTACTAGTTGGAAAACAGAGCAAAAAGATGCTGTGGTAGACTTGATGAAAGCCAGAAACATGCTGTTAGTAGAAGGCGAAACATTCGCAATCAAAAACGGTAACGATTACTTAACAGTAGACGGCGAAAAGCCAGACTACAAGACTGCTGTAGAAGTAGTTGGTAAAAGTCTAGGATTGCCATTTGCTAAGAAAGGTGTAGATACATTTGACGCAGATAGAACACCGCAAAATGTTTCTAGTAGTTCAGGAGTAAACGATAGTCGACTCAAGAGTGATAGAGAATATAATGCGGCTTATGTTCAAGTGCGAAACGCAAACAAATCATTATCACGTGATCAAATCACAGATGGAATGATTAAAAAACACATGGAGAGAAATAGATCTTTTAGATCAACTCTCTAAGTATAACAATACATAATTAATTTAATAGGAGAAAAATTATGGCAGCAATAGGAACAGGAACAGTTGCAGAGTTATATTCAAACGTGGTTGCAGATTTAATACCGTTTTTCGACAACGCAGTATTACTTCCAAACCCGGCTATTTTGACTCACAACTATAACCTAGAAGGAGCAATTGGTAACACAATGCAGATTCCTTTATCAAATTATTATCCAGCAGGTAACTCATCTGTAGGGGATAACACAGACTTAATTAACGACGGATTCAACTTTGACCCTAGTTCAGTAAGTTTACAAGTAACTAAAAAAGGCGCAGGTTCAAAAGTGTCTGAAGAAGCATTAGAAGATGGTGGCCTTGCTACAGTATCTAACGCAATAGTTACAAGACTATCCGGTGCGATAGCAAAAGTTACTGACGAAGAAGGATTCAGAATCGCAGTAAGTGGTAGTGCTACAGCATTAACAGATATGGCTAATGTTAACACACCAAATGACGGGTATGTTAACTCAGACCTAACAGGTGCTTCATTGGCAGTAGTCATGAGTGCTGAAGGACTTGCTTACGCAAGTAAAAGAGAACCAACAGTTAAAATGTTTAACGACGTTCAAAACGACAACCATCAAATGGTTGCTACAGTAAGAAACGGATTTGCTCAGTTAAGAACAGACCCAGTTGTAGCCGCAGGACAGCAAAACTTTATTAGACACATCGCAACATCAAATGTAATTGGTGCGGCGGCTGGTATCTCAGCAAGTTTGGCTCAGTTCTCAACTTCAGTAGCAAACCTAAGAGGCGATAACGCACCTACAACAGGTGGCCTATATTGGGCATTCATTACACCAGAACAAGAATTAGCACTTGCTAAAGAACTTAACGGTGTTGGTGGAATTGCAAATGGTTCTATTGGTTCAATCTCACAGGACTTAGCAAACGATGCCTTGTTACAAGGACTTGTTTCACAAGCAGTGGGACTTCAATTTGTTAGAAGTAATAACTTACCTAGAGACCTAGCAACGGCTTAAGGGAGTTAAATTATGGCATTTATAACAGACGGATCAGGAAACGTAATTAGTTACGCAGAAGCACTAGACATAAAGGACAAAGATCAACGTATCTTTGAGGCCAATGAGGTCAACTTTACTGATGTGCCTGATACACCTGGAAGCCTAGACAATTACCTCGAGGATTTGACACAGAAAGCAACTAACAGAATCAATGAAAAGATTCGTGCTAGTGCTAGATGGAGAGAATACCTCGGATATGCTGGTGGTGGGTATGATTCAATTGATGATATACCCCCTATCAACATGAACTTTATTATAGGTAGAAAATCAGATATAACAGACATGTGTAGTTACTATACATTGAAAGAATATCTGCTACCTAAGATTGCCGACTTTGGTAACCCTGAATCAGCAGAAGTACAAAAGATTGAGTACTATGCCGGTAAGTTCGATGATTTATTTAGAGAACTTATGGACATACTTGATTGGTATGATGCTGATAATGATGGCTCTGTACAAACCAATGAAAAAATGGTTAGGTTCAGAACTAACAGGCGTACTAGAGGCAGAAGCAATATAAGTAGAGTAAGATAATGGCTTTCAGAGATACACTGATTACCGATTTAACAACTACTCTAAATGGCAGTAATGTGTCAGTTAGCAGTGAATTACCCTTTGTACAAAGTGGTGATGTTAGATTGGATATAAAGAATAAAAAAACTTTGTATTTAGATCAGGACAATGTCAGCAAAGAAGTATTATATAATACACTTGATGCTGATGTGTATCAAACTGTAACTGGCGTTACTGGATATCTCACAGTAGATGCTAAAAATCAACCAGGCGACATTGATACTATTACAAATAGTATTCGTGAAGCAAGGTTAGGAATAACTGGTCCATACTCAAAAGAGTGTGCGACCGAAACCGAAATCACTACCGACTACATAACGTACACGTTTGATTTCGAGTTTATAACTGTATAACAAATAGGAGAAACTAATGGGCGTAATTAACGTAACAGCAGGTTCACAAGCAATATTAACATTGGGTAATACCTCAGCATTAGCAGTCCCGAATGCGACTGATAGTGTTAGTGTACCCTTTTTACAGGACCTAACAATTTCAGCAACGCCTGGAACTGTTAGATATTCTACTCTTGACTCTAGTAGTTCAAGTGCTTTCACAACTGTGAATGAGAATAGTGTTTCTATGAATATGTTAGTAGATCATGACTTAATGTTTGGTAACGCAACCTTAGTCAACAATAGTGTAGCACTCAACGGTTTATTTGAAACTTCAAAAGCAAAAACAGAGATTCATTTCTCAGTTAGTTTTGAAGGAACAGGTACAACTGGCGACACATATTGGTCTGGCAAAGGATTTATTGGAGGCTTAGCCCCCAATGCAAGTATCGATCAGGCAGTTTGGATCTCACCAATGGAAATCATTGTAAATGGTGAACTGACCAAAACAGACGAATAATTCGTTTTAATATAGCACCCTCAATATTGGGGGTGTTATATCATAGGAGAAACATATGGAACACAAATTTTTAAGATTATTTGATGCCGATGGTAAATGGACTAGATCCAGCAGAAAAATCATGGTAGAAGGTGTTGAATATGATATGGATGAATATGCTAAAGAACATGGTATAGTATTACCAGATAGCAAGGGTGGTAAAAAGCCTAAAAAAGAAATAAATATAGATGTAGAGGATAAAGGATATGGAGATATGGAAGAACAGGTCGACGAAGGAGATTCTTCAGTCGATTGAGCCAGAGATAGCAAAGGCTCAAAACGAAATAAAATGTGCTGAGGGTGATGTACGCAAAGCACAAAGTAGATTAGCATTCATACTAAGTGCTATTCATAATTTAAAAACTAGAGATATACAGGAGTAAAGATATGAAACTATCAGAACTAGCAAAAAAACCACAATTAGTAAAACTAACAATCAGCAAACAAGAACTAGTAGACAAGTACGGTGACGAACTTGAATTCTACATGTATGACAGACAGTCATTAGATGTTTTTTCAAAATTAGCAAATGCAACAACAGATAACGTTGGAGAGTACATGAGTGTACTTTCAGATATCATTTTAAAAGAAGATGGTTCACCTGTAATGGATGGTGAAATGGTGTTGCCTATTGATGTTATGACTGAAGCAATGAGCCTGATTGGCGCAAAACTGGGAAAGTAACCAGCCACGTCATAGACGAAAGTGCTGATACTGGGTTGATACTAACACTAGATCAAATCAGTAAAAGATACGGTGTTTTGCCAAGTGAACTATTATGTAAAGGTGATAGTTTCGATTTAATGGTCTTTGATGTGGCAGTAAATTGGGAAATGATCCAAAATGCCAAAGCAAATAAAAAGCCAGTAGATCCAAAACTTGCTCGACGTCAATTTGGCGACGACATGTTTAAAAAGGCAGAAGAATATTATGGACATAAAGATAACAGTTAATGCTAAAGATGTAACAGACATGTTTAATGATTTGTTAGACATGCCTGATGATATGATGGATGATGGCCACAAAGAAATGGTAAAATTAACACCTATCAAAAGTGGTAACGCAAGACGTAGAACAGTTCATAATGTAAGTGACAGAATAAATTCTAAGTACCCTTATGCCGCAAGATTAGATGAAGGGTGGAGCAAACAAGCACCCGATGGTTTTACAGAACCAACTATAGATCACATGGATGATTTTGTAGAAAAATATGTTAGAAGGATACAGAGATAATGGCAAAAAGAATAGAAGTAGTACTACAACTTAGAGATAGAAACTTTAACCGTGGCATAAGAACAGCAATTGCCAATCTCAACAGATTAAAATCAGCAGTAGCAAGTACAAGTGCCACAGTAGGTGTTTTAGGAGGTGCTGGTGCTGGAGGATTAGGTGGATTAGGTGCAGGATTAGCCGGTATTGGTGCCGGTATAGGTGCGGCATCAACCACAATACAAAGTAGTACAGAAAATATAACACAAAACATCACAAGTATGAGTGATGCGGCTAAACAAGTATTTGATGACCTAGGTGATGGCGATAACATGATGAAAAAGGTCATGGATCCAGAGTTTAGAGAAAATGTAAAAAAAGCCAAAAACGAAATGAGCAACCTTGAAACACAAATGGAAGGTAATGCTCGAACCACAAAAGAAACAAGTGGTGGTTTTTTAAGATTTATAAGTATTGCGGCTTTAGTAGCCGCCGCAGTAACAGCCGTCACAGTAGCATTTAAAACACTTACAAGTGCTATAAGAACTAGTGCTGAATTCGAAAGAGTAGAAATTACATTAGCCAACTTAACAGGTAGTGCTGAAAAAGGTGCTAGAGCATTAGAAGTTATCACAGAAAAAGCCACAGAATTACCATTTGCCTTCTCTGAACTAGCAAGTGCTTCACCTACACTACTAACAGTCAGTAAAAATTTAGAAGAATTTAGAGATAACATACAGTTAGCCGCAGATATTGCCGCACAATTTAACATACCGTTTGAAACAGCAGTAAGTGGTTTACAAAGAGCCTTTAGTGCTGGTGCTAGTGCCGCCGATGTATTCAGAGAAAGAGGTGTATTGGCTGCCGCAGGATTTACAGCAGGTGTAAGTGTAAGTGTTGATGAAACAATAACAAAATTCAGAGAGTTTGGTACAGAAATTGCTGGTGCCAGTAATCAGTTAAACAAAAGTTTAGGTGGTGCGGCATCACAGGCAGGAGACGCCTTAACACTATTTAACAAAGAACTTGGTGATGCTATAAAGCCAGAACTTACCACATTCTTATTGACAATAACAAATTTATATAGACAAAACAAAGCAGATATTGACGCATTAGCAAAAAGCATAGGCGAAGGTATTGTAGAAGCATTTATAAACTTTACTAGAACAGTAGCAGTATTCATTGATATAGTAAAACCATTAGCAAATCTATTTGGCACTATAGCAGGCGGAGCCATTAGTTTAGCAGGTGGCTTAGATAAACTAGTAATTGCCGCAGTGGCAGCCGCCGCCGCAGTTAAGGCTATTGACGCCGCAAACAAATTAGCAATTGCCAGTGGTACAGTATTACAAGGTGTTACTGGTATAGGCTTAGTCAAAGTCACAGCAGGTATCACAGCCGCAGGTTTGGCCCTAGTAGCCGCAAATAAATTACTTGAAGACAGTTTAGCAGATCAAGGAGACACAGGTTTCTTTGATACATTGGCTAGTGTAGATGGATTCATTGAAAGTTTAAGAGAAGGTGCCGCAGGTTTGCGTACAGAAGCAGATGGTATAGCACCAGCACTAGAACCATTAAATGAAATCACAGTAGATATTGCCAAAAATGCTACCACAACAACTGATGCTATAGAAGATACAAGAACAGCAATACAAAAGTTTAGAGATGATTTAGATGCTATCTCAACAATCAGTGGTGTAGAATTTGAAGCATTCTTATTGAGATTAGAAGAACTATACAAAACAGGTGCTATCGGTATACAAGAATACATAAGACTAAAACGTGAACTAGATGAAATATTTGGTGAAAATGAAGGCTTAAACAATTTCTTAGATACACTAGGTACTGCTCAAGTTGCCTTAAGTGAAGACTTGGCAACTGCTTTCTTAGAAGGTCAAAAGGCTGGAGATGCCTTTAAAAACTTCTTTAAAAAATTAATTACACAAATTATAGCAGATATTATAAGATTACAGATTATTCAACCTATATTAGGAGCATTGTTAGGACCATTTGGTTATACATTTAGCACTGGTGGTAGTATTGTACCAAAAGCAAGTGGTGGACCAGTTATGCCAGGTGGCACATACCTCGTTGGCGAAAAGGGCCCCGAGTTGCTTCATATGGGAGGTGCCGCAGGCACAATAACACCAAACAGTCAAATGGGTGGTGGTCAAGTAACATATAACATAAACGCCGTAGACGCACCTAGTTTCCAAGCCTTAGTAGCAAGTGATCCAGGATTTATATATGCTGTAACACAGGCAGGTGCTAGAACTGTACCAGGGAGTAGATAATGAGTTTCCAAACAATTATAGATAACGCAACATTCATAAACATTGATAAACGCAAGACCACAGCAATGAGTGTTAGTAGAAGTGGACACATAAAAACAGCAGAACGCCAACCTAGTGTGTATAAATTCACAGTAGGATCAGTACCAGGACTAAAGTATTCAACCAATAGAGGTGTACTTGAAGACATCGACTCATCAGATAGAGTCACAGAAAACACCATTAGTTTAAACAATAACACAGGCATGAATTACCTTACAGCATTACAAGGCACAGGGTTTGGCGGTACAGTAACCGTAACAAGTGCTAGTGGTAATGAAATAGTTTTAGATACTACTAGTGCAACAGGAGCCGATACAGTATTGAAAAAGGGTGACTTTATACAACTAGATAACAGTTATAGATATCCGTATCAAGTAACAGCAGATGTTACATGGCATGCTAGTAGTATAACAGTACCTATTCACAGAGGCTTCTTAACACAAACAGGATATACACCTGCTGGTAAAGGTATTTTACTAGGCAACAATGTAACATTCAAAGTAAAAGCAATGAGTTGCCCGACATACAGTATAGTACCACATGATAGAATAGAATTTGCTGGTGATTTTGAATTCGTGGAGATTATAACTTAATGACTACTATCACAGAAGTACAAGGCACTAATATAGCACCAATAACACTTATTGATTTACAAATAGGTGCAAATGTATACTATATTTCAAGCAATTGGAAACCTGTAACAGTAGGTGGTAATGATTACACAGAATTAGGCAGTTTCTTGACTGTAGGTCAAATATCAGATGATTTAAAATATGACAGCAGTGATCTAACACTAACATTAAGTGGTATACCCTCAGAACAAAATTATCTAAGTCAAATACTAACAGAACCTGTAAAAGGTGGTAATGTAACTATACAAAGAGCATTTGTTGATCCCAGTACATTAGCACTCACAGGCAATGAATACACAAGATTTAAAGGTGTTATAACCAATTTTAAAATAGACGAACAAGTAAATGTATTGAGTAAACAAATGGACTATGCTGTTACAGTAACACTAGCAAGTCAATTAACAGTACTCAGTAACAAGATATCAGGACAAAGAACAAATCCTGAAGACCGTAAAAGGTTATTCCCCGCAGACAGAAGTTTTAACCGTATACCAATACTGTACAATACCAGTTTTGATTTTGGTAAAGAATATTCAACTAGTGGAGGCTATGGAGGCTATGGTGGAGGCGGTGGAGGCCGTGGAGGTGGTGGCCGTGGACGAAACGAACAACAAAGATAAAGATTTAAAGGATATAAAGATATGATTAGACAAGCAGATATAAAAGATTTCAAGAACATTAAGAAAATGTTTATAAATTTTGCCAATAGTGCGCCAGTTGATTACTTACACAATCCTCATTACGATGAAGATTATATAGATCAATTATTATTTGGTATAAGCAGAACAGGAGTTTTGCTATACGCAGAGCAAGACGGTAAACCTGCAGGTTTCTTTATTGCCGCACCGGCTCAAGATGTATGGTTACCACAAGTAAAACATGTGTTAAGAGAAATGGCATGGTGGGTAGAACCAGAACACAGAGATGGTACCATAGGCGGAAAATTATTCTTAAAATTTATAAGCATTGCTAAAGCAATGAAAGATGCTGGTAAGATACAGGGTTATACAATGACACTAATGGATCAATCACCTGATATCAAACTAGACAAATATGGGTTTAAACCTATAGAAACAGTTTATTACGCAGAGTAGGGAGTAGGAGTAACATGGCAGTATTTACAGCAATAGCAAGTGCAATAGTAGGGGCAATATCAGGTATTGGTTTTACAGCCGCACTAGCCGCCGCAGGCACATTCACACTAACAGGCATGGCAATCGGTGTTATTGCCGCAGGTTTGGCCTTTGGTACTGCTAAATTAATGGGTGTATTCGACATACCCGACATGGGTCCTGATCCAGGGACTAAAATACAGGTGGCCCCGAGTACTGACAACAGGATCGGGGTGGCTTACGGCCGTAATTTCATGAGTGGTCCAATAACAGATGTTGCTATATCAAATCAAAACGATACTATGCACTATTGTATTACATTAAGTGAATTTGTAGAAGGCGAAACATATACACTTAATCAGATCTTTTGGGGAGATAGAAAACTTAACTTTTCAGGCGCAAATGTCATTAGTTACAGTGATCCAAATGCCACAAGCACAGAAGATTGGGCAAACAAAATCCGTATCAGAGTATATGCTGGTGATACAACCAGTGCTAAACAAATATTTCCAACATCTGGTGCCGTAAATGCCACAACAATGATGCCACACTGGAACACATTTGGTACAAGTCATTACACTATGGAAGGATTAGTGTTTGCCATGATAGAATTAGACTATGATGCTGAAAATGGATTAGCAGGTCTAGGTTCAATGACGTTTGATCTTACAAACAGTATGCATAATCCTGGTGAAGTGTTATTTGATTATATGACTAACACTAGATATGGTGCTGGTTTAGCCAATAGTGATATAGATATCACAAGTATATTAGGCACCGCAAATACACAAATGAAAGGCTATT
>JAAHTG010001092.1_pt1 | contig 20019 bp, 31 predicted proteins | sample 6116081 | NCBI WGS metagenome assembly JAAHTG01 (sample SAMN13939989, study PRJNA603662) | sponge metagenome | isolation source: marine sponge | host: Mycale hentscheli | place: New Zealand | collected 2005 | reverse complement strand
ACAAAACCAAACAACCCACAACCCCAAACAACCCCCCACCCCCCCCCCCCCCCCCATCACACCCCAAAAACCCTAACCCACTCCCCCCCCCACTTTCCTGACAGGACATTGCAGCGTATGACGTATAATAACCCTCAACCCCCAGACATCTAAAAAAATTTTATATCTTTGTAAAAAATAAAACAATCATGAAAAAAATGACAAACCCATTTACAGGATCTAACAATGTTGGAGGCCTGTATGTAAAAAACGGAAGATTACAAAATGAGCGTAGAGATGGTGAGACGGGAATAGCAGAAGCTGCACGACACAGAGCTCAAATGAAAAAACAATATAAGATAGATCAAATCGCTGATGGTATCGAAAGAGCTGACATGCGTAAGAACCATAAAGATATTTACGAATTTTAAGAACTCTATTTGTTCTGTGATTGGAAGGGGATGGGCACATTGATTTGTTGTTCACCCCTTTTTTTTATATATATATGACAAGAGTCGTCATAGTTATGACGATATAAAACAAAGTCGTCATAGACTTAACTTATTGATTTATAATATATTATATTCTTTTTATGACGAGATGACAAGTTGAAAGTATATTTTATACTATAAATATATAAAGAAGAATAGTAAATATATATATATAAGTATTGAAAAGAAAAATTCATCATGTTGTCATATATGTTATTATTATTTTATTATCTTTGCCTCAAATTAAATTTAATTAAATCACAGTATAATGAAAGAGCAAGGTTACATACCTAAAGACCTATCGTTTGACGAGCAGGCAAGAGAGAAGCTTATATCGGGAATCTCTAAAATATCTAAAGCAGTTAAATCAACACTGGGCCCACAGGGCCAGACAGTTCTTATTGAATCGCAAGAACATACTCAAGGGTTAACAGTTACAAAGGATGGCGTTACTGTAGCTAAGAGTATATTCCTTGTAGATCCTATAGAGAACTTAGCGGTTAGGATGATGAAGCAAGCATCGGAAAAAACAGCTAACACTGCAGGGGACGGAACAACTACAGCGATTGTACTTACAGAAGCATTAGTAAAAGCAGGGCAGAGTTTTATAACTAAGGAAGATAACCTTATACAGGTAGTTAGAGAGATTAGATCTGCAGGAGAAATGTTAATGAAAGAAATAAAAGGACATTCTGTAGAGGTTACTGATAAGATGCTTACTGACATTGCAACTATATCTGCTAACAATGATAAGGAGATTGGTGAGATTATTGCTAAGGCATATAAAGAAGTAGGTAAGGAGGGGATAGTTACGGTTGAGAGATCTCAAACTGACGAGACATATGCTGAGGTTACTAATGGGATAAAGGTTGATAGAGGATATACATCTACTATGTTTATTAATGATCAAAGAAAAGATGAGTGTATAATGGAGGATGTTAAAGTTTTAGTATGTGATACTGAGATTAACAATATACTTCAGATTGAGAATATACTTAAACCAATTATTAATGCTGGAGAGAAATTACTTATTATAGGTAACTGTTCTCAGAATGTTATTAATACTATGGCTGCTAATGTACAGCGTAATGGATTAAAGTTTTGTAATATTATGGTCCCTTCATTTGGATATAAGTCTCATGAGCTTATGCAGGATATTGCTTTTTCAGTTGGGGCTAAATACTTTTCAGAAAAAACAGGAGATGATTTATCTTTAATTAGAACAGAGGACTTAGGTTTAGCTAATAAAATTATTGTAGGTAAAGACTCTACAATAATTATAAAGAACTCAGAGATAACAAAAGAGATAGAGGATCGTGTAGCTGAGCTTAAAGAACAGCAAAAACTTTTAACTGCTAAGCATGAGCGTGACTTTGTTAATGAACGTATAGCATCTTTAGTTGGAGGAATAGGATGTATACAGGTAGGAGCAACTTCTGATATAGAGCAAAAAGAAAAATTCGACAGAGTCGATGACTCTGTCTGTGCAGTGCGTTCCGCACTACAGGAAGGAATAGTTCCTGGTGGAGGATTATTATTAGCTAAGTTAGCACTAAACTATAAATCAAATAAAACTTCTGATAAGATTATTAGACATGCTCTTGTAGCTCCTTTAACTCAGATACTTTTAAATGCTGGATTAGAGGTTGATGAAATATATGATCATAATTTAATTACTGAGGGTGAGAAAAAAACTGAGAACTTCGGATACAATGTTGTGACTGGAAAGTATGGAGATATGTTTGAGATGGGTGTAGTTGATCCAGCTAAGGTTACCTCTGAAGCTCTGTCTAATGCTATTAGTGTAGCTACAACTATACTTACCACTAATGCTATTGTTACTCACGCAAGGATTCATACTGATGCGTAGTTTAATAGCATGGTTGTTTGGTAGTAGAGATAAAAATAATTTAGAATCAAATTTAAAAGAATATGAAACCAATAGGGAAGTACATTGTAATAAAACAAATAAAAGAAGAACTAAAAACTAAGTCTGGTCTTTTATTGTCAGCTCAAGATGTATCAGAGTTTAGATATAAAAAAGGAGAAGTTATAAAAGAAGGAACAGATGTAAAAGTTATTAATAAGGGAGATAAAATATATTATGATGGAGGAGCAGGTCATCAAATGTTAATTGAAGATAATCCTTATACTATTATTCAAGAGAGAGATGTCGTTGTTGTTTTATAAACTCATTCATTTCTATAATCATATTACGGTAAACCTTATCCATGTAAGAGGCATCGTGTCTAAATAAAGGGTTAGCCTGCGGGCTTTCCCCTATCTCTTCACCATTTAATTTCTTATAAAGAGTGTTAACCAAGCGTTTACCTTTGTACGATAGTTCATATAGAGTTGTTTCTTTCCCTTTACGTTTTCTCCATATATGGATCCATCCTTCTTTTAGTAGTCTATGGAATCTGGGTTCGTCCCATGACATACATTCTTCAAACTCTTTAAACTTTGTTTTATTAAATATCTGTTCGCTATATAGAAAGAATAGCATATCTATATCGGGAGTTCCGACTTTGTATTTGGCTTTAGCCCAATACCTTATCACCCTCCAGTACTTCATATAGTCATGAGAGGGCTGAACTCTATCGTAGTTCTTTCTTATTATATTTGGCATTAAATTTAATTTGTATCTTTGCAAGAACAAAAGTAATAAAATTATGCCAGATCCTAAGAAAAAAAGAAAAGTAACTAAGAACTACGTTAAAGACGCTAAGTCTAAAAAGGTAGTTAAAACTAATAAAAGAGGCACTACTACTACTAAAGAAAAAGTTAATCAATACAATAAAGGATACTTAGGACATGAGCCTGCTGATATTCCTTATGGTAATAAAAATATTTGGGAGAAAACATTTAAGTCTAAAGTAAATAAAGAAGGAAAAGAAACTAAGCGTAAGGAAAAGATTGTTTATGATGATGGCAATCAAATGAAAGTAAGAAAACAAAGAACTGTAAGGTTTGGCCCTAACAAAGGAAAAATAAAATCAGTTACTAAAAATTATTCAGCAGGAGGAGGAAGAACAAGAACTGTTAAGTATTTAGATAAAACTAATAAAGATAAATTATAAAGACATGCCACATAAACCATTTCATAAAAGCGGTAGAAAATCTGGTAGTACTTACAAGAAGACTAAAGTTAAAACTAAAGCTCAAGTAACTAAAGACTATAAAGATCAAAAGAATAAAACCAATCAAGCAATTGCTGATTATAAAGCTGAGAAAGCAATTGAGAAAGCAGATGAAAGAAAAAAGAAAATAAAAAAGACTGCTGAAGAGAAGCTTCTTAAAAAGAAGAAAGCGTTAGAAAAGAAGATGGGCAAGAAAACTGACAAGGCAACTAAGAAGATGTCTAAGACAGAAGAAAAGAATAAGAAGAAAAAGAAGAAGGTAGAAACTAAGATAAGAAAAGCAAAGAGAAATTTAAATGAGGAGGGAGGAAATAAAAAGAGGCAACAGAAAAAAATAGATAATCTTGCAAAAAGAAAACAAAAAATAATTGATAGAGGGAATAGAAAACTTGACAGGCAGGCAGACAAATATGAAAAGAAAGGTGAGAGGTACGAAGAAAGAAAAGAAAAGGTAGAGTCAAGAAGCAGAAAAAGAACTGCAGCTAAACAAAAAAGATCTGCTACTAAAATGAATAGACAGATTAACAGGGCTACTAAAAGAGCTGATAGAAAAAAAAGAAGAATGAATTTCAAAACACGTTGGGATGGAACTTGGAACTAAGTAAAAAAAATAACTATCTTTGTAAAATATTAAAACTAAAAAAATAAATCATGTACGGAAAATCAAAAAAGCAAGGTTACAATTCAAGACTTGATGAGTCTTTAGGAGCTAAGAATGGAAAGAAGTCTCAGTCTATGAAGTCAAGAAGAGATGAATCAAAAGCTATGTCTAAAAAAGATTACGGTCATGCATATGGTGGAGATCACAATATGTCTTACGAGTGTATTAACAACGTAAAGAAAAAGATCGGATCAGCAATACGTAAGTAATGGCTGGTAGAACTAAAAAGAAATTCCCCGAAATAAAAGAATCCAGACAAGGAGCTTTTACTAAGTGGGCTAAAAATAACGGATTCAAAGATGCGTGTAGTGCAGCGTCTGCTGTCATGAAGAAGACTGATAAGTATTCTGAAAAGGTGGTAAAGATGGCTAACTACGCTAACAACTTTGGATGTAAAACAAAATAAACTATGGGTAAATTATTAATATGGTTAGGAGAGTCAATCTCTAATTTATGGTGCAAGTTTCAATGTCAATGGAATTGGCTAATGTCTAAAGTAATATTTAATGTAGACACTTGCCCTAACACACTTTGTACTTGTAAAAAATAATTATGAAAAGAACTCCAGTAAGTCAAATTAAATCAAGAGGATTAGGTGATACTATAGAAAAATTCACCACAGCAACAGGAATAAAAAAAGTAGTTGATACTGTAGCAAAAGCAACTGGTAAAGATTGCGGATGTAATAAAAGAAAGGATAGTTTAAATAGATCTTTTCCTTATAAAAAATAATAAATGAGCGGTATAGGAAGAAAAATAATTGGAAGAACAGGGGACGAAGTAGATATGACAGATGTTGTAGCAACCTCACTGTCTGTATCTGCATTAAATGCTGTTCCTTCTGCAGCTAATGCACCAGGAAGATTAGGTGAAATAAGATTTACAGCTGATTATATTTATGTTTGTATTGCTACAAATGTATGGAAGAGAAGTCCATTATCAACATGGAGATAATAAAAAAATAAAAAAATAAAATGGCATATCAAAAATTACAAGTAAGCGAAGCCTTACCAGTTATAAAAGGAAAGGTTAGAATTCCAGATCCAACATCTGTTGTTTGTTTAGATACAGCAACGACTGCAACACAAGGATTAGCCGACTTTAGTGCTGCTAATACATTAACAGCTGTAGGTACTAAATTCACTGAAGCTGGAATTTTACCTGGAGCTATTGTTTATAACACTACTGCTAATAAAGCTTATTACGTTGTTAAGATAGTTAGTGATACTCAACTTACTCTCAGCACTGGTACAGCAGGTGGTGCTAATGATTCGTATAGTATTTATACTAAACCTACTGTAGGATGTATTTTGTTTGTAGGTACAGGTGGTGATGTTGTAGTACAGATGGCTGAAAAAAATGGTAATACGAGTTTGGCAGCAACACCAGCAAATTTTACAACTACTTTTAAAAATATTTCATCAGGCTGTTGGATGCCAACTCAAGTTGTTCGTTTAGACGGATCAACTACAGCTGAAGACGTTATAGCACTCTGGTAATATGCCAACAGGAATAGGAGCAGGCATAGCGGGAAGAGTATTTAAAAGTAATTGCTGTGGAGGCACTCCTCCAGTAACACCTTCATGGAATTGTACTGCTGCTGGCTGTATAGATCCTGGAGATGGTAGTGGAACATATTCCTCTTTAGGTACTTGTCAAAATAGTTGTGTCCCACCATGTCCTAATGTATATTCCTGTCAATTTATAAATAATCAAGGTCCAGCTGCTAATCAGTGGTTGAATAACAATACAAGTGCATTATCTGTAGGAGTAAATGGAGAAGAGAACTTTACTATTGCATTTTGGGTAAAGTTTGACAGTGTAACTACTGGTAATGCAAGAGGTATAATTAGTTGGGGAGCAGGTAATGATCCAAAAATGCAAATATATTTAACACCAAATGGTTTAGGAATTCAGTTTAATATGACAAATATTAGTGCAGGAGGAAATACTTGGAATGATGGTACTGGGACTATAAGCCCTGCTACTAATACATGGATTCATTATGCTTATGTTGCGGATAGAGAAAGTGATCCATTTGATATGACTGGTGAGTGGTTCCAAAATGGAATATCTGTAGGATCTAAATCAGGACCATTTCCTGTAGCTACTAATGATATGAATTTCCCTACTGGTGATAATTTCTATTTTGGGAGAAGACAATCAAATCCTACTACTGAAGCACTTCAAGGAAACTTAGATGATTTTACTATTTGGAATAAAGCTTTAACTGCAAGTGAAATACAACAAGTTATGGCAATAGGACAATCGCAAACAGACTGCATGAGTAGTCTTTCTTTTTATGGATTACTAACACACTGGTGGGAGATGGGAGATAATCACACTCCTCCAGGACCATCAACATTCCCAACGATTGTTGATTCAGTAGGATCTATTGATTTAACTATGGTTAATATGGCTGGAACTAATATAGTAGCAGACACACCTTAAAAAAAAAATTATGCCAACAAACGGAAACAATAAAACGAATAAGAAGCACCGTAATCAGAATAAAAATAAAAGCAGAGTAAAAACTGCTGCGAAAGCTGCTCTTAAATTCGCAAAGCCTTTTGTTAAAGGAGCGGCAAAAAGAGGGTTAGGAGTTGCGGGATTGGTTTTAGGAGCAACTAAAACAGCAACTGCAGACACAGTTAATACTGTAAAAGATGGGGTTATAACAAACAAGTATACAGGTAAAAAAACTAAGTCTTTATTCTAAAATAAATTTTTTATCTTTGCAAAATGAACTGGACTCAAACATCAACTTCAATAGGAAAAATAGTATACGTAAAAACATGTACTTATAATTTAAAAAAATGAACGTAGAAATGAAAGACACAGTAGAGGTAGTAGTTGCCAATGGGGGAGCTTTGGGATTAACATTAATGCAGGCTAACGAAATACTTCAGTTTGTTTCGCTTTCACTTGCTATTGCATTTACAATTTATAAGTTTATAAAAAAGAAAAAGTAATTATGAAATATTTTACCCACAGTGAGTTTGACTCTCCTGATGAGCCTGGTTCAGGGAAAAATATGAGACATGACTTTTTAGAGATGTTAGACTTTGCCAGAGAAGAATCAGGCATACCTTTTAAGATAACATCAGGATTCAGAACACAAGCATACAATAAAGATTTAATAAAAAGAGGATATCAAGCAAGTCCTAATAGTGCACATTTAAAAGGATGTGCTGCTGATATTGCTTGTGGAAACTCAGCAAAAAGATCTATAATGGTAAGGGCATTAGTAAATGTCGGGTTCACTCGTTTAGGGATTTCAAAGACCTTTATACATGTGGACAACGATCAGTCTAAGTCTGACGCAATTTGGTTATACTCATAAATAAATAAATAATATGTCTAATAAAAAAACTAAGAGCACAAAAAAACATCGTACTAAGCTGAAAAAAGCAAAGAGAGATATTGACACGACTTGGGCTGACAAAGTTTATTCCCCTGCGAAAGTAGACGAAACCTTAATAAAGAAAGGATACCATACTAAAGGTAAGTTAAGAGGAAAACCAAATACGTCTACTGGGGGTACTAATGCAGGTATTAATAATGCAATGATTGATCTATCTGTATAATGGCAAAGAAAGGAAGAACAGGAAAAAAAGTATGCTGGGAGTACGGTAAAGGAAAATACTGTGGTACACTAATAGCAAGTAAAGAAACTAAAACTCACAGATACGCAAGAACAGAAAACGGAAAGATTAAATCACTACCTAAGAAAAAATAATGCCAACACCAAGAAAAGGAAAAGCAAGAGTAAAAATTACTTCAAGTGGTAAGAAGGTTAGTTATGGTCAAGCGGGTAAAGCTAAGGGTGGTGGTCCAAGAGTAAAGCCTGGAACGTCAAAAGGAGATGCTTATTGTGCAAGAAGCTATGGGATAAAAATGGGATTACCTATAGGAAAAAGAAATGATCCTAATACTCCTAATAACTTGTCTCGTAAGAGATGGAAGTGTGTAGGTAAAAAATCAAGACGATGATAAAAAATTTATTAGGAGGATTATTTGGAAAGGTTGTTGAGAATGCAGAGGGAATATTAGATGAAATAATTACAACAGATGAAGAGCGTGATAAGGCTAAGCTTGAAATAAAAAGAATAATGTTGGAAGCAGAAAGAGAGGCTTTCAATAAAGAAGTAGAAGATCGTAAAGACGCAAGGTCATTATATAAAGACGATGCTTTCATTCAGAAGATATTAGCTTCATTATTTACTATAGCTTATTTTCTACTTACATACACTATGTTTAAATACTTCGTTCTGCACGAAGTTGTTTTATCTGAATATGAGATAGGTTTTATATCTACGGTATTTGGAGCAATGTCGGCTAAAGTAAATACTATAGTTGACTTTTTCTTTGGAGGAAGCAGTAAAGAGAATAAATAAAAAACATTCCATAACTTTTGTTATCTTTGTATAAAATTAATAACCAATTAAATTTATTCAAATGAAAAAGATTTCAGATCAAGAATTAACAACATTACAAACTCTTACGGAAGAGTTTAACAAATTAAAAACAAACTTAGGTGATTTAGAATTACAAAAGCATGGGATTTGTTTGAGAGTAGAACAATTAAAAAGAGAATTCCAGTCTTTAGAAAAAGATCTAATGGAAGCTTATGGAAATGACTCTGTAATAAATATGGAGACAGGAGAGATAACAAAAAAAGAAAAAGAAAAAGATGGCAAAGATAAGTAATACTACAGCATACCCTAAAATATTACCGACTCCAAATGATTTCGTTGTATTAACGGATGTTGATGACAAGGATTCTACTAAGACTTGTACTATAGAGGGAGTAGGTCAGGCTTTAGGAACTTCTGTTGCACAGATTACTTTAACACCTTTTGATATATTAAATTCTTTTACGAACCCTGTTGTATTAGTCCCAGCTCAAGGGCTTAATAAATATATTGTACCATTTGGAATTCCAATCGTAAGGAATCTTGCGGATGCTGCAGTTCCAGTAGCTTATAATTTTGGGGGATCAAATCCAAGAATTAGATATGACAGCACTTTTTTTGCAGAAATACCTTTTGGAATTTTTAACCAAGTTTCCCAATACACTGGCTATGGTCAAATGACATATCCATTTGTTGGAGCTGGTAATATAGATGATAATCAACCTTTACTATTTATGGCTCAAGGAGCTAATCCTACTGCAGGAAATAGTAATGTAGTTATAAATATACAATATAGAATAGTAGAAATAGCATAGATATGGCAAAAATTGAAAACACTACCGTATACCCTACGGTAACACCAGCAGCAAGTGATTTATTAATAGCAACTGACGTTAGTGATAATAATAAAACTGTAACTTTTTTAGTTAGTTCTATTGTTGGGGGAGGTGGTGTTCTTCAAGATTTACAATCCGTTTTAGACACAGGAAATACGGCTGTTCAAAATATAAACCTTACAGGTAATATGACTATTATTGGGACTGCAGCTCCTACTACTATTACAGCTGCAGGATCTACAGGAACAGCAGGTCAAATACTAAGCTCTACAGGAACAGGCTTAGCTTGGATTACTCCTGGTACAAAAGCATGCTGTGGTTGGGAGGAAACTTTAGTAATAAATCCTACAACTACAGTAGACGCTATTATTCAAGGAGCAAAGTTAACTGTTGGTGCGTTTGCTGGAGGAGGAATAGATATTCTTGCACCATCAGCTTTAACAAATTCAGGAACAAGTACATTTACAGGTACAACAAATATTAATGGAACAGAATTATCTTTTAATGCTACAGGACAAATTAATGATTCTACAGGATCAATAGGAACAGCAGGGCAGTGGCTAACATCACAAGGCCCAGGTCTTGGAGTTGAATGGTCAAACACAAAACCTGCAGGATCTTCTAATACTTTACAAGAGGTTTTAAATGCAGGAAACACTTCTATTAGTACAGGGATGACATTTACTGGAACATCAGTAATTTCTTTAGGCACTACTGTTAGTATTGCTTCTTCAGGTAGTAATGAATGGTACGGTAATAATACCTTTAGTATGAATGGTAATACTGCTACAACATCTGGCATTGCATTAACTGGAACTTTATGGGATGGAACAAGCATAGGTACTGCAGGGCAAGTATTAACCTCTACGGGTACAGGAGTTCTTTGGGCTGCTGCTGCGTCAGGCGGAGGAAATAATTTACAACAAGTTTTAGATTTAGGGAATGTTGCTACAGGAGCTAATGCAAATATAAGTATTACAGGATCTCTTACTACGGGAACTATAGTTGATGCGTCAGGATCTGCAGGTGCGGTAGGACAATATCTAAGTATAAATGGAGCTGGATTATCTTGGGTAAATAATGCTTGTTGTAATCTGCAGGATGTATTAACTGTAGGAGCAACAGCAACTACAAGTATAGTTTTATCAGGGGCAGGAATAAGCTTAACAGCACCTACTGTTATTCCAGGCCTTATACAGGATGGTGGTGGTTCAGTAGGTTTAGCTAATCAAGTGTTAACTATTAATGCTGCAGGTACTGCATTAGAATGGAATAACGCTCCAGCAGCTGGGGTGTCAAGTTTAACTAATGTAATTGCACCATCTATAGGAGCTCCATTAAGTCTGAGTTCAAATACAGGTGCTATTGTACTTACATCTCATGAATACGCAGGAGGTAATAATGTAGGTTATGTACCCACAGGAGGAAATAATGATCCTCTTCTTTTCTTAAATGGAGCTGGTAACTGGACTGCAGCAGGAGGTGGAGGTGGAGCAGTTACTTCTGTAAACACAACAGCAGTAGCGGTTTCAACAGGAAATCCTTTAGTAATAACACCTACTACAGGTGCGGTACTTGTAACTCCTCAGAGATATAATGGATTTACAAATGAAGGATTTGTGCCGAGAGGCGGAGGAGCGACAACATTTTTAAGAGGCGATGGAAGTTGGGCTATCCCTCCAGGTGGTGCAGGGGTTACAAATTTAACCGCTGCATATGCACCATCAACAGGATTACCTATGGATCTTTCGGCAGCAACAGGTGCTATAACTATATCTTCTTATGCTTATACTGGAGGCACAAATGTAGGACATGTTCCAACAGGAGGGCTTGGAGATCCAAATAGAAGTTTACGTGGAGACGGTACGTGGGCTGTGCAAGATGTTACATCTGTAAGTGCAGGTGCACCATCAGCATCAACAGGATCACCGATTACTATAGCTCCTACTTCAGGAGCAGTTGTAGTAACTTCTAAAGAATACGCAGGAGCAAATAATGTAGGTCATGTACCAACTGGAGGTACTGCTACAAGTTATTTGGCAGGAGATGGAACTTGGTCAGCACCAAAACAAACATTTCAGGTAAATAACAGATCCTACGGACAAAAAATTACAGCAGGAACATCTTATTTTGCATTACCTGGGGCTGTACAAATTAATGCAAGTTTTGATCCATCAGGATTACAACCTGTATCTACTTCTGCTCCATCAACAGGAACTTGGTCAAATGATGAATTGCAAGGAGCTGTTGTTCATACAAATGGTAATATTCCAGCAGGGTGTGGTTTTGATTCGCAACAGTTTTGTAGTGCAAAAATAGTTACAACAACTACAACTCCTGGAATTTATGTTACAGAATTATGGAAGGTTGCACCATGCAGTGCTACAGCACCAGTTCTTGTGGCTACAGCTACAGACACTTTTTCAGCACCATTCCCTACTACTGCAGTAGCTCAATGTAGGGATTTTGTTTTAACCGCTGTACCAGCTGATTTAAACATGGCTGCAGGTGATCAAATAATAGTTACTCAAAGGTATAACTTTGCAGTAATCTTTAGTGTAGTAAATAATGTAAGTATAACATTCGTACAAATACCAGCATAAAAATAAATTAAAATTAAATGAAATGGATATCAGAAAAATCTCAATTGGCTCAGACTATAAGTCTGGAGCTATGCATTATATTGTAGGCCAAGATGTATTAGGAGGCTCTCACAATATACATCTTATACAGGCTAATGAACTTTCTTTTAGAATATGGATTCAAAAAGGAGATGAAGTGTATATGTGGAAAGAATTTCTTAAAACACTACCAATATCTTTAGAATATAATATAAACTTTTAATGAGATCTCCATATAACTTTATTGTTACCCCTTCACAAGATAGGAGGTATAGCAATATTAAAGATATAGGTGATACTGAGTTTATTACAAGTGTGTCTGAAGAAGATCACGAATCATCTAATAGATTTGCTACCGTTGTGTCTTTACCTATAAATTATAATGGTCCTATAAAGGAAGGAGATACTTTATTAGTTCACCATAACGTATTTAAATTTTATAACGATATAAAGGGAAGACAAAAAAGTGGTCGTAGTTTTCTGAAAGATAATTTATTTTTAATAGACTACGAACAGTTTTTTTTATACAAGCAAGATAATGAATGGAAGGCTTATGGAAAATATTGCTTTATAAAACCAGCACCTCTTCAAGAATCATATATTTTTAAAGGAGGAAATGAAGAGCCTCTTTTTGGCACTATTAAATACATCAATCAAGAACTTTTAGATTTAGGTGTTAATGTAGGAGATAAAATTTCTTTTACTCCAGATAGTGAATACCCTTTTACAATAGATGACGAGAAACTATATAGGATGTTTACTAATAATATAACAATGATATTATGATATATACAGTAGATAATTTTATAGAAAAAGATTTATTTAAAATTGCTACAGATTATTTAGATAAAGGAAAGTTTATAAAGCATACAGTAGGGGAGAAAAACTTTTATATTCAAGAGTCTCCAGACTCATTTAATGAATATGTATTAAGGAAACTATCCCAAATAGAAGGTAAACCTTTAGAAAATATATTAAGTTTTTTTAGGGTGTCTACTGATGAGTTAGATAACACATGGAGAATTCATTCAGATTTAAATATAAAAGGAGAAAAGCCAGATCGAGCAGCTGTTCTATATATGGGATTAAGAGAAAGAGAAGAACTTCATGGTACAGCTTTTTGGGAGCATGAGGTTTATGGAGATAGTTTGCCTTCTCATATATCAGATGAAGAATATAATAGAACTATAAAGGAGGATTCAGAAAACTTAGATATGTGGAGATTAGTTTCTGTTTCTGGATATGAACAAAACAGAATAATATCATATCCTGCTAATTACTTTCATAGTAAGTATCCTAATAAGTCATGGAAAGAAGGAAGACAAGTATACGTAATATTTTATAAATTTAAAAATTAAATCATGGGACTACAAAAAAATGTTGGATTATTAAAAGCTAAAAACGAGCAAGTAACAGAAAATTTAAAAAAATTAATTCTGGAAGAAAAGAAAACAAGAGAACTTGTTATTGGATGTTTAGAGTTATTAAAATTAATGCCAGGTTATGATGAGGCATTAAAACAATTAACAGAAATATCTGAAGAACAAAATACTCCATTGAAAAAAGTTTAAAATGGATATAAAAGAAATTAAGATAAGTATAATAGAGGCTGGAGAAAAAGCTGTTAAACAATTAGTTAAAGTTGCTAAAGAAGATATTATTAAATATGAAGCTGAAGATCCGTTAGCAGCAGATAGATTAAAAAATGCAGCAGCAACTAAAAAGTTAGCAATATTTGATGCTTTTGAAATACTAAAAAGAATAGAAGAGGAAAGAGCTATGTTAGATGGTAATGTTGCCGAAAAGAAAAGTAATACCCCTAAAGGATTTGCAGAGTCAAGATCAAAATAAATTATATACTGAAGTAACAAAACTTATTTCAAAATCTGTTATAGCTAATAAAAACAGGGGTAGAAGTTGGTTGTATGGATATAATGAAAAATATGACGTAGTTGTTATATCTAAAACTGGTCAGATAGGATCTATTATTAATATTAATGGATTAAAGATAGCATTACCTAAACCTCCAAAAAATATATATAAAAGATCTAAAGATAAAAAAGAACAGTATTGGGAATCATCTCCTATATCTAAAGAGTTAAACAGAGTAAAGTCTATATTTCAGTGGCATGAAACTCCAGATCAATTTAAATCACAGTGGGTTGATTATATAGAAGAAGAGTTTAATAGAAGAGATGAAGGATACTGGTTTATGAATAATGGAGTGCCAACATATATAACAGGTACACATTACATGTACTTACAATGGACAAAGATTGATGTAGGTAATCCAGACTTTAGAGAAGCTAATAGGATTTTTTATTTATTTTGGGAAGCATGTAAGGCTGATAAAAGAAGTTTTGGAATGTGCTATTTAAAAATAAGACGTTCTGGATTTTCATTTATGAGTTCTTGTGAAGGAGTTAATCAAGCAACCATAACTAAAGATGCTCGTATAGGAATACTTTCTAAGTCAGGATCAGATGCAAAAAAAATGTTTACTGATAAAGTAGTACCTATATCTAATAACTATCCATTCTTTTTTAAACCTATTCAGGATGGTATGGATAAACCTAAAACTGAATTAGCATATAGAGTTCCTGCATCTAAGATTACTAAAAAAAATATGTTTAACCTTGCTGATGAAGAGCTTGAAGGTTTGGATACTACTATTGATTGGAAAAACACAGGAGACAATAGTTATGATGGTGAAAAATTACAATTATTATTACATGATGAAAGTGGAAAGTGGGAGAAGCCAGATAATATTTTAAACAACTGGCGGGTAACAAAAACATGTTTAAGATTAGGTAGCAAGGTTATTGGAAAATGCATGATGGGTTCAACTTCTAATGCTTTAGATAAAGGAGGTAGAAATTTTAAATCTCTTTTTGATGATTCTCATCCTTCTAAAAGAAATGCAAATGGTCAAACAAAAAGCGGATTGTATTGTTTGTTCGTCCCTATGGAATGGAACTTTGAGGGATATATAGATAGATATGGAATGCCTGTTTTTAAAACCCCTATTAAACCTATAATAGGGATAGATGGAGAAGATATTAATATGGGGGCTATAGACTATTGGGAAAATGAAGTAAATTCTTTAACTCAAGATCCTGATGCATTAAATGAATTTTATAGACAATTTCCTCGTACTGAGTCACATGCGTTTAGAGACGAAAGTAAACAATCTATATTTAATTTAACTAAAATATATCAACAGATAGATTATAATGATTCTTTAATAATGGATCATCATATTACAAGAGGATCTTTTTCTTGGGAGAATGGAATAAAAGATACAAAAGTAATATGGTCTCCTAATAAGAACGGAAGATTTTTAGTTAGTTGGACACCACCTTCTCATTTACAAAATAATATAATTAATGTAAGAGGACAAAAGAAGCCTGGTAATGAAGATATCGGATCTTTTGGTTGTGACTCTTATGATATATCAGGAGTAGTAGTAGGTAAAGGATCTAATGGGGCACTACATGGACTTACTAAATTTAATATGCAAGAGGCTCCAAGTAATGAATTTTTTTTAGAATATATAGCAAGACCTCAAACTGCAGAGATATTTTTTGAAGAGGTTTTAATGGCTTGTATTTTTTATGGTATGCCTATACTTTGTGAAAACAATAAACCTCGTTTATTATATCATTTTAAAAATAGAGGATATAGAGGTTACTCACTAAACAGGCCAGACAAAACATATACGAAGTTATCTAAAACAGAAAGAGAATTAGGAGGTATTCCTAATACTTCAGAGGACGTAAAACAATCACATGCCTCAGCTATAGAGTCCTACATAGAAAAACATATAGGAATAGATTTTAATGGAGATTATAGAGATGCAGGAGATATGGGGACAATGTTTTTTGGTAAGACTTTAGAGGATTGGGCTAAGTTTGATATTAATAATAGAACTAAGTTTGATGCAGCTATTAGTTCAGGGTTAGCTATTATGGCTAATCAAAAGCACTTATACACACCATCTAAACAAAAATCAAAAATAATCATTAACTTTGCAAGATATAATAATACCAGTAACTCAAGCCAAATAATTACATGAAGAATGTCAACATAAACATAAAATCTGCTGCGTTTCCTGATCAGTTTGCTACAGACAAACAAAAAGCTACTGATGAGTTTGGATTACAGGTTGGGCAGGCAATACAATACGAGTGGTTCAGAAAGGATGGAAATAGTTGTAGGTTCTATAATCAGTGGGGAGAATTTCATAGATTAAGACTTTACGCAAGAGGAGAGCAATCAGTTGCTAAATATAAAAATGAATTAGCAGTAGATGGAGATTTATCATATTTAAATTTAGACTGGACTCCTGTTCCTATTATACCAAAGTTTGTAGATATAGTAGTTAATGGAATGGCTGACAGAATGTTTAAAGTTAACTGTATAGCTATGGATGCTATGTCATCTGAAAAAAGAAATCAATATCAGCAGATGGTGGAAACAAATGTGGTGGCTCAAGATCTATTTCATCAAATTGAGAAAGACTTTGGAATGCAAGTTTTTCAAGTTGATCCTCAAACTCTACCTACAAGTGATGCAGAAATGGAATTGTATATGCAGCTTAATTATAAACCAGGTATTGAGATTGCTAATGAAATTGCAATTAACACTATGTTGGAGGAAAATCATTATTCTGATATTCGTAAAAGAGTAGATTATGATATTACAACTTTAGGTATAGGGATAACAAGACATACTTTTCAATTAGGAGATGGTATAAAAGTGGATTATGTTGATCCTGCTAATGTAGTGTATAGCTATACAGAAGATCCTTATTTTAAAGATACTTTCTATTGGGGAGAAATTAAAACCCTACCTATTGGAGAGTTAGTAAAAATAGATCCAGATATCACTAACGAAGAAATGGAGGAGATATCTAAATATAGCCAATCTTGGTATGACTACTATAATACAGCTCAAATGTATGAAAACAGTATGTTCTCCAGAGATACTTGTACTTTATTATATTTTAATTACAAAACAACAAATAGTTTTGTATATAAAAAGAAAAAAATGTCAGATGGCAATTTTAAAGTTCAAGAAAAAACTGACGAGTTTAATCCTCCGCAAGAAATGATGGATGAAGGAGAGTTTGAAAAAGTAGAAAAAAGAATTGATGTATGGTATGAAGGAATAATGGTAATGGGAACTAACATTATTTTGAAATGGGAGATGATGGAAAATATGGTTCGTCCTAATTCTGCAAATCAATTTGCAATGCCAAATTATGTAGCGTGTGCACCAAGAATGTATAAAGGAGTGTTAGAATCTTTAGTTAGAAGAATGATTCCTTTTGCTGATCTTATTCAAATAAGTCATTTGAAAATACAGCAAGTAGTTGCTAAAGTAGTTCCTGATGGTGTATTTATAGATGCAGATGGATTAAGTGAAGTTGACCTGGGTACAGGTGCGGCTTATAATCCAGAAGACGCATTAAGGTTATACTTTCAAACAGGATCTGTTGTTGGTAGAAGTTACACTCAAGACGGTGAGTTTAATAATGCTAAAGTTCCTATTACTCAACTAACCTCTAATAGTGGACAAAGTAAAATGCAAATGCTTATAGGTAATTATAATCATTACTTAGGAATGTTAAGGCAGGTTACGGGATTAAACGAAGCAAGAGATGGGACAATGCCTGATCCTAATTCATTGGTAGGTGTTCAAAAATTAGCTGCTTTAAATTCTAATGTAGCTACACGTCATATATTAAATGCAAGTTTATATATAACTAAAACTATAGCTGAATGTCTATCTATAAGAACTGCTGATGTTTTGCAATATGCAGACTTTGCTGATGAATTTGCTATGCAGATAGGTAAATATAACATGGGAATATTAGATGAAATTAGAAATCTTTATCTTTATGACTTTGGTATATTTATAGAGATGAGTCCAGATGAAGAAGAAAAACAGCAGTTAGAAGCTAATATACAAATGTCTTTACAAAACGGAGGTATTGACTTAGAGGATGCAATTGACATTAGAACCATTAATAACTTAAAAATGGCTAATCAATTATTAAAAGTTAAGCGTAAACAAACTGCAACAGAAAAACAACAACAAGCTCAACAAGCTCAAGCAATGCAAGGACAACAGGCTCAACAATTACAACAGCAAAAAGCTCAAGGTGCAATGGCTCAAAGCCAACAAGAAATGCAAGCTAAGATCCAAATTAAACAAGCAGAGATTGCTTTTGAAATAGAGAAGCAAAAAAATGAAGCAGATCTTAAGCGTAGATTAATGGATGTTGAGTTTAACTATAACATGCAAATAAGAAACATGGATCAACGGGGACTTCAACAAAGAGAAACCGAAAGAGAAGATGCTAAGGCTAAGCGTATAAGCCAAGGCAACACTCAGCAATCCAAAATGATTGAGCAAAGAAAAAGAAATCTTCCTCCGATTAACTTTGAATCAAACGAGGATAGTTTAGATGGATTTGACTTAGCTGAGTTCAATCCAAGATAGCTTAAAAAAAGAATTAAATTAGTATTAACTTTGTAAAAATTAAATTAAATAAAATGGAAGAACAAAAATTTACAGTAAAAGATGTGTCTGGGGTTGAAAAATCCAAAGTAGAAGTTGAAGAAAAACTTCTTAAAGAACATGAAGAAAAGTTTGAGTCAACAGAAAATGTAGATTCATCAGTAGAAAAAGTAGAATTAAAAGAGAATGATCAACAAGAAGTAGAAACTCAAGCATCAGAGTTAAAAGATGCAGACGTTCTTTCTTATATTAAAAATAGATACGATAAAGATATTGAATCTGTCGATCAGTTGTTTGACACAAAAGAATCAAACGATGATTTACCAGAAGATGTTGCAGCGTATTTTAAGTACAAAAAAGAAACTGGAAGAGGAATTAATGATTTTGTGAAATTACAACAAAATTATGATGAAATGGACAGTGATAAATTGTTATCTCAATACTATTCTCAAACTGAAGAAGGTTTAGATAGTGAGGATATTAAAGACTTAATGGTAGATAAGTTTGGTTATGATGAAGATTTAGATGAGCCAGCTGCTATTAAAAAGATTGAGAGAGCAAAGAAAAGAGAACTTGTAAAGGCTAAAAAGTTTTTAAATGAACAGAAAGATAAATACAACACTCCTCTTGAGTCAAGCGGGGGTGGATTATCTGGAGATCAATTAGAACAATTTAATAGCTATAAAAGTTATGTAGAGGAATCTAACACTACAAGAGAAGCACAGAAGAAGAGGTATGATTACTTTTTAAATAAGACTGATGAGGTCTTTAACGATGAGTTCAAAGGTTTTGAGTTCAAGGTCGGGAATAAAAGTATTACCTATAAACCTGGTGATAGAGATGAGTTGAAAAGTAAACAATCTAACGTAAACAACTTTGTAGATAAATATATGGACAAAGAAAGTGGATTGATGAATGACGCTCAAGGATATCATAGAGCTATATCGGTTGCTATGAATATTGAAAAATTTGCTGAATTTTTTTACAACCAAGGAATGACAGACACTGTAGATAATGTTTCTAAAAAATCAAAGAACATTAATATGGATGTACGTAACACTCCTCAAAACTTCAGTAAAGATGGATTAAAGATTAGATCGATTGGTGATCAAAGTAGTGGTAAAGGACTCAAAATTAGAAGTATTAAAAAATTATAAACTAAAAAATTAAAAAAAAATGGCAGTAATTACACCTCCAGGCTTTGATCTACAACCAAGTGGACAACAAGTAGCCCTGGCAACAAACTACATTACTAACTTTGATTTTCTTAATCAGTATCTTCCAGATACATATGAGAAAGAATTTGAAAGATATGGTAATAGAACAGTAGCATCATTCTTAAGAATGGTTG
>JAAHTG010001091.1_pt1 | contig 20030 bp, 17 predicted proteins | sample 6116081 | NCBI WGS metagenome assembly JAAHTG01 (sample SAMN13939989, study PRJNA603662) | sponge metagenome | isolation source: marine sponge | host: Mycale hentscheli | place: New Zealand | collected 2005 | reverse complement strand
CCGGGATACTTCATCAACCAAGTACCTTGCACCTTGTCGATATACCTAGTGCTCACGTCATGGCCTTTACACCAGCGCAAAGCACTCTCGAAACTGTTGAATACGATGGTTGTCATCGTTACCCCCTTAAAAAACTTTGCGGTCTAATCGGATGACGGCAGTCGCTTTAGACTCGTCGATGAACCTCTTGGCGTAAAAGATCACCTCAGTGATCGTGAAGTCGCCATAACCATTGATTTGGTATTCCCAGCAATCACCACTGTCGTCAGTGAGCTGAATGTCGACAGCATGACCATCGTCAATAATGGAATCTACTTTTGCCATACGCTTTTTGCCAAGCGCCTTTGCAATTTTTGATTCGATAGTAGTCATGTCTTTCTCCCTTGGTTAGTGGCTGTGTCCCCAGCCGATGAACAGATTCTTGCATACCTAAATCTAAAAGTAAACACTTTATGTTTATTTATTTTTATGTTTTTATCGGTGGGGTGTTGTAAATATACATTTGTGGTATACTCATGGGATGTGTACTACAGTGAAGAGAGCGATGTTCTGCACTCGTAACAATGTCCAGCACATTGAGAACCTCGGTATAGTTTGCGAACTAGTCGGGCGACTCAAAGGTTTAACAGAGTCTGAATACTTGGACCTCTGTGCGATAAACAAGTTGGAGAATATGCGAGCGTTAGAAATGGCTAAACATTACCCCAGTCACTAAGGCTAGGGAATAACTGGCCGAAAAGGCCGCGGGGCTTTGCACCCCCAAAAAAAGGGAGAAGGACATGGAGTTAAATTTATTAGAGCAGTACCCAGCGCGAGTAGTGGCTGGCATTATCTTGTTTGTAGCGGCTCTAGGTATTGTGGGCAACGCTGATATGCAAGACCAGATTGATCAGCAGGAGTGGTACTGCGAGAACGTAGAGATATGGGTAGCGTCCAATGGTCGCAACGGTCATCCCGATTACAAAGGTATAGACTGTGAAGCTGACCTATAAGCAGGTACACGAAGCGGCTACCATGGAAAGCGAGGGTGTTGAGGTATGGGCACTCGCACAAATCTTCGATGTACATGACCTAACGATGCGCAGATACTTAAGAGCGTATTACAAGTACGGGAAATCGTTCTGGTCACGTTATCCAACCGAGGTAGAACATGGCGGATCATCGGCATAAACTAGACAAGGAAACGCGGGACAGGCACTTCCCTGAATACAACGGGGGTAAAGGGTCAAGACCGCGCAAGTTCGCAACTAACAGTAGTCAATCCTATAAGGATGGCTGGGATAGGATATTCGGTGGCAAAGACAAGAGCACAACTTAGCAGAGAGACACGCCAAGCCGAGATGCGGAAGAAGATTGAAGCATCAGGGTACGAATCGCATGTCCATGAAGTCGTTAAGAAATTGCTTGATCCAGAGCAAGAGTTTGACTCCATTGATGTACAGCGTATGAAGTCCGCGGCTGACCTGTCTATTAAGATGATGGCCAAGTTCATGCCAGACCTTAAATCAACTGAGATCACTGGCCCTGATGGCGGTGGTTTAGTCGTTAACATCCAGCGTAAGAGATTCGATGGCGACGATTGAATACGTTATGAAGCCACAAGGCGTGGTACTCGAGGAGTTCGCTGACTGTAGAGCGCGTAACTCATTCATCATGGGACCACTAGGCTCAGGCAAGACCGTCCAAGTAATCCTAAAGCTCTTAGAGTTGATGTGCCAACAGGCACCAGTCACACGAGAATCCCATCCCAACTACGGTGTTCGGCTTAGTCGGATCATCGCCGCACGAAATACTTACTCCGAACTGTTCTCAACGACTATCAAGGACTGGATCGAGGTGCATGGCGATCTAGGTGAGTTCAAGCAAGGGAACAAGGAACCGCCAACGCATCGACTCGAGTTCAAGCTGGAGGATGGCACGACGGTAAAGAGCGAGGTCATCTTCATAGCCTTTGATCGCCCTGAGCACGTCAAGAAGGCTAGGGGTATCCAGACTACATGGGTGTGGCTAAACGAGGCTAAGGAGCATTCCAAGAGCGTTGTAGACATGCTTGACCTGCGATGCGGTCGATACCCGTCGATGAAGGAAGGCGTAAAGCCTACACACTACGGAATGTTGGGTGACTCGAATGCACCGGATGAGGACCATTGGTATTACAAGCTGGCTGAAGAAGATAGGCCAGAGGATTGGAAGTTTCACCGTCAGCCGGGTGGTGTGTATCGGGAAGGCGACGGATGGTACCTCAACGAGACGGCAGAGAATCTCAATAACCTACCGGAAGGCTATTACCGGCGAGGTCTGCAAGGTAAGACTGACGATTGGATCAAGGTTAATCTCGCGAATGAGTACGGCTTTGTATCGAGTGGTAAGCCAGTTCATCCTCTGTACACTGATTCTATCCATTGCATGGCTGACGTTTACCAGCCTAATCCTGATCAACCTATTGTGCTTGGCTTTGATTTCGGTCGGACTCCAGCTTGTGCGTTTCTTCAGAGAGATGCGTTGGGCCGTTGGATTTGCTTTGATGAGTTTTGTCTAACTGACTCTGGTGCGGTGGACTTTGCACCTAGCCTCAAGCGATACATCGATGCGAACTACCCGAAGCTACGGTTTAGAGGCTGGGGTGATCCATCGGGTGACAACAAGAACCAAGCGAACGCAGATACACCGTTCAAGATCATGCGGGCGGCTGGCATACCTTGCACGCCTACACTAACTAACGATCCTGCATTGCGACGTGCGGCTCTCGAGCTACCGATGAAAGAACTCTGTATGGATGGCAAGCCACGATTCTTGATCAGCCCGAAAGCGAGGATGATTCGTAAGGGTTTGCAGGGTGGTTTCTGCTATCGACGCATACAAGTGTCAGGCGAGAAGTACACGGATGAGCCAGACAAGAACGAATACAGTCACCCGGTCGAAGCATTGGAGTACGCATTGCAGGGTGAAGGCGAAGGCAGGCAAGCACTAAGCAACGGACAGGTACGGAGGCCAGTGCGTCAGATGAAGATGGACGTTCGTGTCTTCTGATTGCTATGTGGTGTTTACGATTGATGAGGGGCATTGGTGGTCTTGGATACTCCATCCAACTATCCGACACTGTTACGTCATAGCTCCGGCAAACGGTAAATGGATCGTGCATTCGATGACGACGAAGGGGCTGGAAATGTACACGACGGATAATGTGACCCACGTAGTCGAAAATGATATCATCGTCAAGGCTGTAATTAGAGAATCCCGGCGATCACTGTTCATGTTGAACACTTGCGTCGGACATACGAAGAAAGTATTGGGTATCAGTAATCCATTCATACTGACCCCATATCAACTGTATAGGTATTTGAGACATGAAATCACCGAAAGCACCTAAGCCAACAGCACAACAAATCGCTGTCGAGCGCCGTCAGGCGGTAGCACTGGATGAAGAGATTGCGGAGCAGGAAGAGCGCTTCCGTGCAATGGCTCGCGGAAAGCTAGGAACTAAGTCTCTCTTGGGCGGTGTACCACGTAGCCGTGCAGAGGCCGCAGGAGGCCGTGCAGGAGGCTCTCCAGCTCGTACCATGTTAGGCATGGGCGGTATGGGCGGAGCTACTCGTGGCGGCGCTGGTGGCGGTATGCGCTCTGGTCCGTACTCTGGCACACAAGCACAACTTAAATAGGTAACACTATGAGCTTGCCCCCGCATCTTGGCTCGATCCAAGACATAAAGGAACGCGAATCCAAAGCATTCAACACGCAGTCAATGTGGCATGACCAGTTGCAAGACGTGTACGAATACTTTCTACCGCAACGAAACTTGTTTGATACCGAGAACACCGGTCAGAAGAAGATGGATCGCATCTTTGACTCGACTGCGTTGACAGCTATCCAACAGGGGGCGAGCAAGCTACAAGAAAACATTGCTCCGATCTGGTCACGTTGGGCTACCTTCCAACCGACCGATGAGATTGTCCGGTTATTGGAGTCAGGCCAGTTCGATGTATCCGAAGAGGATGTGCGGGCTAACCTAGATCAGCAGTGTGAGCTGGTCTTTGACTACCTTAATCGCTCTAACTTCCATACGCAGTTCTATGAAGCGGCGCTTGATCTTCTCGTGGGTACGGCAACCATGAAGATCGAAGAGACAGATGACGAAACCAGCCCTATTTGCTTCCACACAATCCCACAGAAAGGCATTGCGTTTGAGGAAGGTCCGTATGGAACGGTTGAGACACACTGGCGACGGTTTGAGGTTAAGGCTCGCTTACTAGAGCGTATGTGGCAGGGCTTTGAAGCCTCGCAGAATGTACGCAACATGATCGAGAACAGCCCGAACACTGAAGTACGCGTGTCTGAAGGCGTGATCTTTGACCCTAAGAGCAAGCGATACTATGGATGCCTGTGGGTTAACAACGAAAAGTCTTTCTCGTGGACTGAAGACTTCGGCGAATCAAGCCCTTGGGTCACTGGTCGATACACAAAGGTAGCCGGTGAGATACGTGGCCGTGGTCCAGCGATGCAATCGTTGCCCGATGTACGCTCATTGAACAAGGCGAAAGAGTTTGTCTTGCAGAAAGCCGCTATTGACCTTGCAGGAATGTATACAGCTACTGACGACGGCGTTACGAACCCGTACAATATGGTCATTGCACCCGGTGTCGTGATTCCAGTCGGGTCAAACAACACCAACAACCCTTCTATTCAGCGCCTAGATACAGGATCGAACCTTGCTCTCGCGCAATTTGAAATCGTCGAGCTTCAGAACGCTATCAAGTTGGCAATGTTCAACGACCTGCGTGATCCTGCTGGTCCTGTTCGTAGCGCCACTGAAGTTGCTATTGAATCCAGAGAGCTTGCAAAGCGGATCGGGTCGGCATTTGGGCGACTTCAGACCGAGATACTCATACCAATACTCAAGCGTGTCGTCGCTATACTGACTCGACGCGGATTGATCGTGCCTATTGAGCTTGAAGGGCGTGACGTAAAGGTTAAGTTCACATCCCCACTAGCACGAGCGCAAGACGGCGAGGACTTACTAGCTGTCCAGCAAGCCGTGCAGTTCGTATTGGGTACGTCTGGCCCCGAACAGGTACTCATGGCCTATAAGACTGAGGACTTCGGTACATGGGCGGCAACCAAGACGGGTATGCCTTCTCAGTTGGTACGGTCTGAGGTCGAGAAACAGCAGATCATCCAAGCTGGCGCACAAGCTCAGATGCAACAACAACAACCACAACAAATGGAAGCTGAATGACTTGGGAAACAATTGAGGGCGCAAGCCCAGATGCCAAGAGACAGAAAGCCAAAGCACAAGAACAGATAACAGAACTCACCAAAGCCTATGCCCGATGCTTTAATACTGAAGACGGGCAGAAGGTCTTGGAGGATCTGACACGTCGCTTTCTATTCGATAACTCTACCGCCCTATCTAGCCAGAACGTCGCGTATGAAGCGGCGTATCACAATGGCGAAGCGGGTGTTATCCGTATGATTATCCACTACATACAGCAGACGGAGAGACTATGAGCGAAGAACCCAAGAAGCGGACGCGTAAAGCCAAGCCCAAGTACGAGGTATCCGGCGAGAACATTGAACACCTCGCGACGATTGGATGTCAAATTGAGTGGCTTGACCGGCTACATGAGCGGTATGGCTTTGAGAAGTTTGAGTACCTGCACAAGTTCCGTGCTTTCAGGTGCTACAAAGACGGACAACACGTTGATTGGATCGACGTAAACGATCTTGCTGTGATCAATGGCAAGCGCAGGGTAGAAGTTATCCTGCTAAGACACCAACCCGTAAATGTTAAACGAGCAGTAATTCAATATCCTTGGAGATAATCATGGAAGAACAGGCCGTAGAAAGTAACGACACCCTGCAATCATTAGTAGACGCCGCAGAACCCACATTAGGTGAAGGCGAATTCTTTTTGAGTGATGGGATCAAGGGCGTTGGCGATCAACCCGAGTGGTACAAAGCCGACAAGTACAAGTCAGTAGCAGAGCAAGCCAAGGCATACACCGAGCTAGAGAAGAAGTTTGGTGGATTCACTGGCGCACCTAAAGATGGCTACTCAATTGTCGAGGGTGTCGAGTCAGATGACGCGTTATGGCAAGAGCTAGTGTCGTTTGGTGAGAAGACCAACATGTCTCAGTCTGCGATGAACGACGCATGGGAGTTGTTATCGGCACAAGATCAGGCAGTCGAAGAAGCATCAATGGAAGTTGAACTTCAGAAGCTGGGCGATAACGGTGTAGAGCGTATCAAGGTTGTTGAGCAGTACATGAAGAACAATCTCGATGGCGATACATACGAGCGGTTACGTTATGCCGTAAACAGTGCTGAAGCTGTCGAGCTAATCGAAGCTCTCGTTAAATCAACGGCCCCTGCTAAGTTGCCGATTGATGGTTACATTGAGCCGGGCGGTCTTACGTGGGAAGACATCGAATCAGAGATGTATAAGAAGTCTGACAACGGTCAGTACCTTCGATCTGTCGACGCTAACCACGAAGCCAAGATTCAGCGCATGATGAAAGAATTTGGCGGTGATAAGCCCAATGTACGTGTTGTTGGTTAATACACAGTCTGTGGTATCATAGCGAGATCGGATACCCCTTTCACAAGGCCCGGTAGTTTTAGGTTGAACGACTGACCGACTATCGGGTACTCAGTCCAAAATCTCTTAATCATTTTATACATTTGACATAGAGGAGACTGAATCATGTCAATTAATCTCTCCGCAGTAGCGGTAACAGAGTTCGACAGCATGGTGAAGCACGCCTACGCAAACATGGGCTTGCTAAAGAATGCTGTAACTCTTCGTAACAACGTCGTAGGTGATACCTACAAATTCCGTCGTATGGGCAAGGGCCTTGCAAATCAGAAGGCAAGTTCTGCCGATGTAGTTGCAATGGGTGTTGGACACGAGTTCAAGACTGCGACTCTCGCTAACTGGAACGCACCTGAGTTCACAGACATCTTTGACGCACAAGACGTAAACTTTGACGAGAAGCAAGAGCTGGCATCTACAATCGCCGGTGCCTTGGGTCGTCGTTGTGACCAACTTGTCATCGATGCTATGGACGCTTCTACACCACTGACTACTCCGGTAGCGGCTGGTGGCACTAACTTGACTATCGCTAAGGTAAACTCAGCGCAGGTCGAGCTACGTGATCAAGGTGTTCCAAACACTGAGTTGTTCGCAGTGATTGAAGCTGGCGGTTTGGGTGGACTCTTGGCTGATGAGAAGGCGACTTCTTCTGACTACCAAGCTGTCAAGGCTCTTGTATCTGGTGAGATCAACACTCTTGTTGGCTTCCAGTTCATCATCCTTGAGACTCGTGCGGAAGGCGGACTGACTGAAGCGGCTAACGTCGTGGATTCTTGGTTCTTCCAGCGTCCATCTGTCGGTCTTGCTATCGGTATCGATATGAAGACTGAAATCAACTACGTTCCTGAGAAGACCTCTTGGCTTACCAACGGTATGCTGAAGGCTGGCTCTGTCGTTCGCGACGAAGGTGGTTTGGTTAAGGTTCAGTACGACAAGACTGCATAAGTCTTACACGGCCCCTTCGGGGGCCATTCTATTTCCGGGTGGATTATGGCGAGCAAGATCGACTTAATTAGCAATGCACTGATTCTGATTGGTGATACTCCGATTAATTCACTCACTGGTGGATCACGGCGCGAGACTGTCGCGAACAACTTATACGACAACATAGTCCAAAACGAGCTGACGAAGCATCGTTGGGGCTTTGCTCGTAGGCAAGAACAGATGTCCCGCTTGACGGACGTGCCTGTGAACCCCAATCAATGGGCAACAATCTACCAGTTACCGACTGATTTACTGTTTCTGGTCACTGTTTCCCCTGATTCCAACTATCAGATATACGGCGATAAGGTATACAGCAATTCAGACGGCGCTTTATTTGCTGACTATATTGCCAACACGCCTGAAGACGAATGGCCTGTGTACTTCGCCAAGATGATCGAGTACGCACTGGCTATGGACTTCGCCGCAAGCATTAGAGACAGTTCTGCCGCTAGGGGTGAGATGGCCGCGGCCTATGTGAATGCGTCCCGTATGGCGCGATTCACGGACTCTCAGCAGTATCCTACGCAACAAGTAAGAAGCAACCCATTCACTAATGTGAGGTTCTAATGGCTAAGACTCGATTTATTCAGTCTAGCTTTGTAAGTGGTGAGTTATCCCCGCTACTGAAGGGCCGCATTGATATCAACCAGTATTACCAAGCGGTTGAGACGGCTGAGAACGTCGTGATCGTCCCACAAGGTGGGATGCGTCGTCGTCCGGGTACTGAGTTTATAAGCGAGTGCGTTAAAGGCATTTCAAAGAAGTCACCGACGTACACGATGCCCAATGGCGGAAACGCATCGGTACTCAATGACGGCGATGACTCAACAACCACGTCAACAACTACGCCAATCGGCACGACTGACCCGTATGTTGTCGCCAAGATGGACTTGTTGACTGATCTTCCAATGAAGTTCATTGATCTTCGACAGATAAGCCTGTCAGCCGGGACAAGTAACCAGTTTAAAGTCCAGTATTCAACAGATGACGTGACCTATACCGACGCCGCAAGCGTCCCGTTGCTTGGCACTAACCCGCAAAACTTCCGATTGTTGGTTGATCATACTGCTCGATACTGGCGTTTAGCTCGTATTGGTGCGACCGACTTGGGATCTGCGACAGTCACTATTGCTGGCCTGTCTTTGTACGAAGAGTCCGCCATTCTAAGTACGCCGCGCCTTGTAGACATGAGCGTTGAGGACGACCGGCACTACTTGGTGGAGTTTACGCGAGACAATATCGCAATCTTCCGCTCTCAACTTGTAGGCATAAACTTTCAGACCACTAGGGTTGCGGACATCAAACCCTTGTATAGCGCTCTAACATCGGACCAAATAGAAAACATCCGCGTTGCTCAGGTCGAGAACGTAATGCTTATCGTTGGTGACTTTGCGCCAATGCGACTGGTAAACCTTGGGGCGGATAACGATTGGTTTTTGGACCTTATCCCATTTACTAACGTGCCTCAGTACGACTTTGACGATGCACTAAGCCCTACGCCTACCAATGAAATACAGGTTATGACACTAGGTCATACCGGATCGGGACAATGGAAAAAAGGCGACCGATTTGAGATAGACATTGAGGGCGTTCTTTCTAAGTCTATTAGCTTTGCTGGTGATTCTACTGCCGATGAGCAAGCCTCAACCGTGTTCAACATCCAGAAGAACCTGCAAGAGATGCCGGTATTTGGCGAGACGGGCGTAGCCGTAGCACGAACTGGAAGCCAGCAATACACGATCACCATATCTGGCGAGTCCACAAAAGACTTTGAGCTGTTCTCTGCGTATGTGACCGAAGGCTCATCCGACCACGAGATTGAGTTCACCAAGACGCAATCAGGATCACCCCGTAAAGAGGATGTCTGGTCGTCCACCCGTGGATATCCAAACAGTATTTGTTTCTATGAGGGCCGATTAGTCATAGGCGGCACTGAGTCAAAGACCCAATCAATATTTATGTCCAAGACGGGATCATTCTTTGATTTTGACATTGATGACGGTGATGACGATGAAGCAATCTTTGCAACCATCTCATCTCGTAAGCTGAATGACATTGTTGACGTGTACCCCGGCCGTAACTTACAGATCTTTACGTCGGGTGCAGAGTTTGCAGTTACTAGTAAGCCGACAACACCAAGCTCTATTACGATTCAGCCTCAGACTTCCCACGGTGCGAACAAGGTTGAGGTCCAAGACGTAGACGGATCGACCATATTCGTTGACCGACACGGCAAGTCCCTTCTGAGCTTCCTGTATTCCTTTAACGAGGACGCTTACACGTCAGACGATAGATCGGTACTGGCCTCTCACTTAATCAACCAGCCGGTCGATATGGCCCTTCTAGCGGGCACTGCAAGTGACGACGCTAACTGGCTGTTTATCGTCAATACAGATGGCACAGCGACAATCCTTAACACGCTAAGAAGTCAGGACATTAACGGCTTCACTAGCTGGAAGACAGACGGCGACGTCAAGAGCGTTTGCGTTGTAGATGATCAGCTCTTTATGACTGTCGAGCGGACTGTAAACAGCGTTAAGAAACTGTTCATTGAGCGCTGGGACTTTACTTACTTGATGGATTGCTCGATTAAGAGCGTGCAAATAGCTGGTGTTATCGACGGACTGGACCATTTGAACGGTGAGTCGGTCAAAGTGTTAACCCGTGACGGCCAAAGTGATGCAAACGAAGGCTATGTGCTGTCGTCTTACACGGTGGCTAGTGGCGAAATCACTCTCGACCCTAGTGAGGTGTACAGCGCTACCACGTATGAGGTTGGCCTACCCTTTATTCCTACTATTAAGCCGATGCCACTGAACACAAACATCGGATCAGGCCAGAATCAGATGCGGCTCAAGAAAATCGTACGGATGAACGTACGTGTCTACGAGTCCTCTGGCATAAACATTGACGGGATTGCTGTACCTGTTCGCGAGTTTGGAGAGGCAGGCCCAACGTCACCTCTTACTGGCGGGTCGATTATTCCGAAAACTGGCATAATAGAAGATGTTTACGATATTAACGGCTGGGGCCGTGAGGTCATACCGACAATCACTTGTCCAGATCCTACGCCCATGCACATACAGATGATTGAATACGAAGTTGAGGGTAACTAGATGGACCCGTTTACTATATTAGCATTGCTATCAGGAGCCGTTGGTGCTTATGGGCAGGTGCAAGCTGGTAAAGCTCAGAAGGTTGCGCTCAAAGAGCAAGCCAAGCAAGAAGAGGTTGCGGCTGAAAGCCAAGAGCTACAGCGTAGGCAAGAACTTAACAAGGCATTGGCGGCTAACGCCGCGGCACTCTCGACTGCGGGAATCTCTGGAGAAGGCACACCAGCAAGTCTGGCTCTAGCAAGCGCAAAACAAGTCGGATTAAGTGAAGCCACTTTTGATGTGTCTGAAAAACTAAGGCAGGCGGCACTTAAACGACAAGCTAAACAAGCGACTCAAACAGCAGGATTGGCGGCGGCAAGCACATTGCTAAAGACTGGCGTACAGGCCGCTCAAATAGCGCCTACGGAATAAAGTTATGGCTCAGAAGCGCATTGATTATTACGGACAGTTTACGCCAACAGGTGTAGACACCTCTCAGGCTAAACGCTTGCAGGCTCTCTCTGGCTTGGCTGAACAGGTCGGTGGTCTTGCTTATCAGGTCGGTGCTGGCATTCAAGAGCGCAAAGGTTTACAGGCTGGCCTTGCGGCTGGGCAGGATGCCGCTGACAAAGGCGAGATGATCGAGACGCAAAAAGGTTTCTTGTCACAGATATCCATATTTGATCAGGCATACAACAACGCACTGTCAAAAGCGTACGTTGCTGGTGTTGATAACGATGCGCGAGAGAATGTAAATCGCCTACTTACTGACAACCCCGATGACATTGATGCGTTTGATGAGGCAGTCAATGCGTATCGAAATGGCGTAACACAAAACATTTCTGAAGAATTTAGACCATTGATTAATCAGTCAATGGATCAGATGATTACCAGCGCCCGGTCACAGGTACACCAAGCGCAGACGGCTAGGAGCCTCAAGAACGCAGATGACACGCTTATACGGTCTGGTCAAACAGCAACCGAGGCCGCACTGAAAGCGTCCCGTATTGGTGATGATGAGTCGGCAATGATTGGTCGTATGAATGCCTTTTCTACCTTTGATGCTCGCGTTGAAGCTGGGACAATGACTCCGGCGGCGGCTGAGACTGCCAAGCAGAATCTTATAGTAGCTACCGAAGGCGAGAAAGCCCGAGGCGGATTGCAAGCCCTTATTAAAAATCGTGGCGCGTATGCGGCAGTTGAGTTTATCAATGCGGTAGCTGAGACGCCTGTTAGTAACTTCACGCTAGACCAGCAAGAAGAATTAGCGAATGTCCTACGTGCTGACTTGAATGAGTACATTTCACTGACCAACATCCAAGATAAGCAGGCTGAGGATGCACTGAAGGCCCGCCAAGGCGAGAACTTCACTAGCCTGTACGTTGGCCTTATCAACGGCGAAACCGACGTAGGCGACATTGCACGCACTGCTATGGCTGGCAATCTGACACAATCACAACTGACTACGCTAACCAACGTAATGAACACTCGCGGTCAAGGTATTGATGACTTTGAATTAATCTATGACGTTCAGACGCAGATGTATGAGAACCCAGAAGCGGCACGTAACTTGATTATCGCCAACACTGGCACTCGGTTAACTGCATCTAGGGCGCAATCACTGCTGACTACGCTAGACGAAGAGCCAATACTGAACACTCCAAAGGCTACACGCTATCGCAAGTATGTCAGTACGAATGTGGGCATTGTTGACCCAATTACTGGCAAGTTTACTGGCGCAGGCACAAAGGAGCGTGCCGCTGACTTGATGCTGGCGTTTGATGAGAAGGTACTTACTGGCGAAGATCCCGCCGCAGTTGCAGAACAGTTATTAAATATCAACGACATTCCGCCTGACTTTACGACTGAGGCTGACATTGATAAGGCTCTTGAGCGTCTAGAAAAGCAAGTCATAACTATGGAAAAGTCTGAGTACGACACAAGAGAAGCGGAGCTACAGCAGTACAGAACACGCATAAGAAACTTCCAGAACATGATGACTGATATTAAGAGAGGACAATAATGTCTCGAGCAAAACTAATTGAACTCTCTCGACGTGCATTAGATGGCGATGAAGCGGCTGTTGCTACGCTACGCACTGAAGATGTAGATGTGCCAGATGAGGCTTTACTGAAGCGCGCACAAAACCGCATCAACAAGATTGAGCGAGATGCTTTCCGCGTGCCTTTTGAGAAGCCCAAGGCTGGTTTCAAGGCTTACCACGCTAGTCCATATAGATTCACAGCATTTGATAACGAAAAAATTGGGCGCGGCGAAGGCGCTCAGGCGTACGGAGAAGGATCTTATTTAACAGAAACCACAGATTCAGCGCGACCTTTTAGAAGAAATATAAACAGAGACCGCCTCGAAAGTATCAATGACCGCCTTAGTGAAATTTCAAAAGAATTACCCACGTACGAAATTGCTGGAATGTATAGGGAATTCAACGATCCAAAAGGATTTGAGCTTGCTGGTGAATATGATCGGCTAATTGATGAAAGGTCTGGCCTGAGCGATTTTAATATTACCATTAGCGATCGAGATATAAATGATGTTTATAGCGATCTAACTAGCGCTAGAGCTACTGATCTTGACTATCAAAAGGCTGAAATCATTGAGCAGATAATGATTGATGGCGATACGTTGGGAGTTGTACAGCGTCAAGAGGAATACGACGCATATCCCGAAGGCGTATATAAGTGGTTTAAGGAAACGATACAGCCAAACTTTGATGCTCCCGGCGCTCTTTATGAGGTAACCATAAAAGCCGACAAGTCAGAGTTGTTGGATTGGAATAAATCTGTTGCTGATCAGCCGCCAGCCATCCGCGATGCGCTACTTGCCAAAGGCATAAAGGAGACAACTGCGGGGCAAAACGCTTATTACCAATTAGCTAAGGATGCCAAAGGTCCAGATGCTCAGAAGAAGGCGAGCGAAGCCGCAGAAAAGTTAGGTATAAAGGGCATTCAGTATGAAGATCCGCATGCTAAAGCTGGCGCAAAAAACTTTGTCATCTTTGACCCGCGAACAGTAGATATTGCTACGCGCTACGGCATTACTTTGCCGATGGCTGGCCTCATGCTGTCTAACCAAGACGCACAAGCCGCTGAGTCTATGAGCTTGACGACTGAGCCGCGTCCGCCGATGCGTATGCCTACGTTTGAAAACGACGATGCTACCGGCAAGGTGCTTGATGCACGGCAAGGCGCAGACCTATCGCCATACGACCGGGCCATGATGAAGGCTCAGGTTGATCAAGAGCCGATGACACCTTTCGAGGCTATACCTGCAAGGGCTGAACGCTTTGCTCGCGAAGTAACTATACCTGCGATTAGTGATATTGCTGGTGGATTAATCGAAGCGCCACGTCAGGCGGTTGCTGGCTTCTTGGATGCGACTGCTGAAGCGGCTCGCATGATGGAGTCCATTATCCCGCTAGGCACTATCAGCGGTGCGGAGCCTGAGTATCTTGAGATTGAAGCCGATCCTCGCACTGTAACAGGTGCAGGCGTACGTGCTATCAGTCAGTTCCTTACAGGTTTCATTCCAGCATTGCGCGGCGTCAAGGCTCTTGGTGTCACAGGTGTTGCGGCTCCAGCAACGGCAGGTGCTATTGCTGACGCTACAGTGTTCGATCCGCAAGAAGAGCGACTATCCAACCTTATTCAAGACGTACCCTCTTTACAGAACCCAATCACTGAATACCTTGCGGCTGGTCCAGAAGATACGGACGCCGAGGGACGCTTTAAAAACGCAGTGGAGGGACTTGCTCTTGGCGGAGCCGCAGATAGCTTGATACAAGGTGTTCGCCTTGTGAAGAGCCGCAGGGCGCTTGTAGAGGCGGCTGAAGCAGAAGGCAAGCCAGTAGAGCAGATGATCGAAGAAGCTATGGCTACCATGAAGGGCGGGATGCCAACCCCTCGTGAAATGCCGCCCGGTCAAGAGTACATTCCGTTTGATGAAGCGGCTGAAGCTGTACAGCCTACGATCCGCGTACCTGAGTTCAAGATCGGGGCTACAGATGCGGAGCCAGAAGCGGCACGTAATATCAATCTTGCTAACCTCAATACCACTGAGGATGTATCAACCCTTATTGATGAAGTGGCTAGGGCTGACGCACCAAATATCAACGATGCACGTCGTCAAAAGATTACCAACCAAGACCTTCCAAAGTTAGCCGATGACCTTGGCATGACTGTCGAGGACTTGTTAGCACGTCGGCAGGGATCAGCATTCAACGCCGAACAGATCCTAGCGGCTCGCAAAATCCTCGTGGCGTCTGGTGAGAACCTAGTCAAGTTGGCTGGTGCGGCTAAGAACGGTAGTGAGATGGACCTTGCACTATTCCGCCGTGCTATGGGTCAACACCGAGCCATTCAAGCGCAAGTGTCAGGCATGACGGCTGAGGCTGGTCGTGCATTGCAGTCATTTAGAGTTGTGGCGGCAAGCTCACGAGAGCAAGAGCGCATGATTAAAGAAGCGCTTCAGACTACAGGCGGCGAAGCTGTATCGCGTGACATGGCGGCGATGCTGTCAGAGTTGGATGACCCCGCTCAGATTGGTCGCTTTGTTAAGGATGCGAACAGAGCTACTACCAAAGACCAGCTTTACGAGGTATGGATTAACGGATTGCTGTCGTCACCTACGACCCACATGGTCAACATACTATCTAACGTCATGGTCGTTGGACTTACTGTTGGTGAGAGAAAGATCGCAAGCTCTATTGGTGGAAATATACCGCCCGGCGAAACGTCTGCACAACTTAAAGGCGTGGTCGATGGTGCGCGTGATGGCTTCCGATTGGCATGGAATGTTCTAAAGACCGGCGAGCCTACTGATCCATTGCAGAAGGTAGAGGCTGAGAAGTTCCGAGCTGTAACCTCTGAGAACCTTAACATTGCTGGCCCTGCTGGTCGCTTTGCTGATTATATGGGTGAAGCAATACGTGTCCCCGGTCGCCTACTAACAGCGGGAGATGAGTTCTTTAAGGCTATCGGCTACCGTATGGAGTTGTACTCGCAAGCATATCGTCAGACATTTAACCAAGGCTTACGCGATGAGGCGGCGGCAAAGCGTGTTATTGAGATTATCGAGAACCCGCCCGAGAACATTAAGCAAGCGGCAGTCGATGCGTCACGTTATCAGACCTTTACTAACCAGCTAGGCAAGACTGGTAAAGCTGTTGAGCAAGTTCGTAATAACATTCCATACGCTCGTGTGGTCATGCCGTTTGTACGGACGCCCGTGAACATCATGTCGTATACCTTTGAGCGAACGCCATTGGCTCCGTTGTCTAGCGCATTCCGCGAAGAGATTGCGGCAGGTGGCGCACGTCGTGACCTAGCATTAGGTAAGTTGATTTCTGGCTCAATGCTAATGGCTGTATCTGCTGATCTCACATTAAGCGGATCAATAACAGGTGCGGGTCCAACCAACCCCAAGATGCGAAACATTATGCGGGCTACTGGCTGGCAACCATACTCGATCAAAATTGGCGATAAGTATTACGCATACGGCCGTCTTGATCCAGTAGGTGCATTGCTTGGGCTGGCGGCAGATGTAACAGAGATCATCGGTCAAGCAGATGAGGCTACAGCATCACAGCTTGCTACTGCGGCGGCGTTGTCGGTTTCACAGAACATGGCAAGCAAGACGTACATGTCTAGTGTAACTGACTTCTTCGACGCTTTCTTTGGCGCAAGCACAGACCCCGAGGCCAAGAACTACAAGCTGGACCGCTATCTACAACGCATGGCTAGCTCCGTTGTTCCTTCATTTGTTGCAAACATTGAGCGCAATTTAAGCCCGGAGATGAGTGCTACATACGGGTATATTGATCGTATTAAGTCACGCTTACCGGGGTACTCCGATGACCTTCCTCCGCGCAGGAATATATTTGGCGAACCCATTGTATTAGAGGGCGGTATTGGCCCCGATATTATGTCACCCATCTACGTATCTACAGCGAAGGACGATCCTGTTGCCGATGAAATGGTACGCCAGCAGGTATCCGTGGGGATGCCTCGCAGACAGATCCAAGGTATTGAGTTAGACGCCCAGCAATATGATCGCTATGTGCTTTTGTATAGCGGCATCGAGGCTCAAATGTCTTTGAAAGAACAACTTAGATCCATGTTTGATACACGTAGTTACAAAAATGCTACCGATGGGCCTGAAGGTGGTAAAGCTTTAATGGTAAAATCCGTATTCACAGCATACAGAGACATGGCACAAGCACAGATGTTGGCAGAGGATGAGACGCTAACGAACCAAATCACGCTCGCACAAGAGCAAAGAGTAGAGAAACTACTGGGACGCTGATATGACCGTAGCAGACAACACAAGCCGTAACCAATATACCGCGACTTCTGGTCAGACGGTTTTTGCGTACACCTTTGAGATCGTAGACAAAGATCATGTCATTGTCTTAAAGAACGGAGTAGCCCTCTCAGAAGGCACAGATTACTCTGTGTCGAACGTAGGCAATGACAATGGGGGTAACATAACCCTAACGTCAGGCGCTACTGCTGGCGATATTATGACCCTTTACAGGGACATGCCTTACTCGCGCACTCAGAACTACACAAACTCTGGTGACTTCCTAGCCTCTGAAGTAAACAGTGATTTTGATGAGCTGTGGTTAGCAGGCGAGCAAACTGACCGTGCATTCTCTCAGTCTATCCGCAAGCCTATTACCGACTCTGACTCTATCTCTATGGAGCTACCCGAGGCGGCGACTCGTGCGAACAAGTTTGTAAAGTTTGATGCTACCGGCGCGGTTGATGTTGCTGGCGCCACTGTTAATGTTCCCGCTGAAGATGTAAGCATTGATGACGCTGGCAACTACTACACGTCTGACAACGTAGAGGGCGCACTGCAAGAAGTAGGCGCAGACTTAACAGCCAATACTGCAAAGCTAAATACTATCGAGACTGGCGCTGACGTAACTGATACAGCCAATGTTACCGCCGCTGGCGCTGTAATGGACAGTGAGCTAACCAATGAAGCCGCTGTAAAAGCGCTTAACCAAGGTGTCGCTACTACTGATAGCCCCACATTTGCTGGCTTAACAGTTGATGCCGTAACTTACACAGGTACAGACGGCACAGACGGACAGGTATTGATGACCAATGGCGCTGGCGTTGCCGCGTTTGAGAACATGCCTAGCTCTACGTATCTTGACGTTACTGACTTTGGCGCTACGGGTGACGGTACAACCGATGACACCACGTCTATCCAGAATGCTATTAACCACGCGTCAAACAATGAGATCCAAACGATCTTCTTCCCAGCTGGTCACTACAAGTACACCACGCTCCGCTTGTACCACGACGCAACAGACAATCCCAACTTCCAAGAAACGCCTAACCGTGATGGACGTTTTGTATTCTTGGGTACTGGCAAACTAGGTCTTTCTGATCTCAAGTTCCTTAAAACAGAGCCTAACCGAATTTATGGTTCGATCTTAGAGTCTACGTCTAGCGGTAGCGGGGTTATTGTTGAGCCTACTGGCACTTTCTCAGGTACGGATGCCAGAAACTTCCGCGGCGAGAGCATGACTTTCATAGCGGATAATACGGGTTATATCGTAACGTCTGAGTCTTGCCCCGGAATATCCTTTAGTAACTGTAGCTTTAAGCAGTTCAACACTGGCGGTAGCGGCTTAAAGATTAGAAATGCTTGGTTCTTCACTATGGACCAGTGCTTTATATACGGCCCCAGCGATACGGGCGAGCCAGCCGTAAATACAGGCGACGGCATAACTGGCGGAACAGGCTTTTTTGCAGGTCTATGGAATATCACCAACTCTCTTATTGATTCATTTAGTAACGGCGTTCACTGGACTGAAGGCACCTTTGTAAACGTATCGGTAAAAAACAGCGCAATACAAAACTGTAACAACCACGGATTTTATGCTGACGGCGGTACATTACAGCAACTTCTATTCGATAACGTATATCAGGAAAACGTAGGGGTTAGAGGCCGGTCCTTTATCAAAGGAGATGGCAACGGCGCATCTTCCGCACAAATCCGAAACTTACGCATGACCAGTTCGTTTATGTACGGCCCCAATATGACTGGGCCGCTGGTTGATCTTGATAGCGTTGACTCGATTAACTGCGAGCATTTATATGTTTATCGTCCTAGACAGACTTTCTTAAATGTTACAGATACCAAGAACAATCAGATTTCGTCAGGTAAGTTAGAAAACTGCACGTTCACTACAGACGAAGACGTAGCAAAGTATTATACAAATGTGAATGGAAGCACCACCGTATTCACTGGCCCATACGCTCAGGTGGCAAGTGATCTTGTTGTTTATGTGGATGACGGTTCAGGCGCAAACTATGCGTTAACGACTGACTATACAGTTTCAGATTTAGACAATATTGATGGCGCAACTTCAACCGTTACGTTTAACACTGCACCTGTAAGCGGGCGAAGCATAAAGATTATTCGGCCTATTGATTTATTGACCGGCATTATGCCGAGTGTTGATAATGTGGCTTGGCCTACCTTCGATAAGGGCTTCTACTTTACAGCAGACCCCGATGGCTCTACTTCACGCCGCCAGTTCATTCGTTTGTATGACGAAACAACTTATTTACTTCCTGAGTATTTTGACCTTAAAGCGACAACTGGAATAGCTAAATTTGGCTTTGGCGATACTGTGGTTGAGACCGTTACGTCAAGTCCGTACAACATTGGCGGAACTGCCGGAAGGACTTACTACGACCTGACGCACACGCTTGCAGGTGGTCTTGCTGTATATATACCAGACACAGGTGAAGTTAATGATGGTCGTTTAATGATCGTCAAAAACAATGAAGCGAGTAGCTCTGGCTATCCTTATATAAATGTTTACAACAACAGCGATCAATCAACTGTTATTGCCCAGTTGTCTCCGGGGCAAGCTGGCTTGTTTATCATGGACAAGCAAGACGGCAACAAGTTTAAGTACACCGGTCGAACATTTACCAACGACTTGGAAATGGCTGACAACCACAAAATTACGTTTGGCCGATCAGACGATCTACAGATATTCCACCAAAGCTCAGACAGCACAAACAGGCTTGTATCTGGGGCCGCAAACTTTGCGCTTCCAACAGCAGACGGTACTGCCGGGCAGTCAATAATCACTGACGGCTCAGGAAACCTTACGTTTGGCACTGCGGCTGGCACAGGTATTACTGCTGTAGTACAAGACACGACTCCACAGCTTGGTGGTGATCTTGAGTCTAACGGCAATGACATCCTGTTTGCTGACAACAACAAGGCCATCTTCGGTGCTGGCTCTGACCTTGAGATTTTAAGCAACGGCACAGATGGCTTAATTCGTAACGGCAACGCCACTGGCGAAA
>JAAHTG010001082.1_pt1 | contig 20112 bp, 19 predicted proteins | sample 6116081 | NCBI WGS metagenome assembly JAAHTG01 (sample SAMN13939989, study PRJNA603662) | sponge metagenome | isolation source: marine sponge | host: Mycale hentscheli | place: New Zealand | collected 2005 | reverse complement strand
ACCCAAATGGACGTTATTTCTGGCTGCCGACTATGACATCCCACTTAGCAACGGTGCGGTGATTTCGTTTCATGCGGATGCAAGTTATCGAAGCAAAACATACCCGACGGTCAGCAGCAGCGAGATATTGGCGCAGGACGGATACGGCCTTCTGAATACTCAGATACGCTACCGTGTTGCCAATGAAAACTGGGAGCTTTTCGCAGGCATCAAAAATATTACAGACAAGAACTATCGTAGTCACGGCTTTGACCTGTCAGATAGTCTTGGCTACCAGCTCGGGTATTACGGTGCTCCCCGCACCTGGTCCGCTGGCCTGCAATACCGGTTTTAGAGGGCTTGCAGCATGATTTGCCCTCATCCTGATCGGGAAACACAAGCTTTCCTTGAAGAAATAGCCAGCGCTGAAGGCCAGGCATTTGACGACCTGACGCTGCACGATAAGCGAAACGGTCTTGAGGCGATGCTTTTGGAAGCCAAGCCCGATGCGCCTGGCGTTGAAACGCAAGTGATTTCGGTGCCAGCGCGAGATGGTAGGCAGCTCTCAGGTTATGTTTATAAGCCTTTAGGCGTGCAGCAGTTGCCTGTGCTTTTCCTGATACAGGGCGGCGGCTGGGCTTTTGCGAACGCGAAACCATACGGGCCACTGGCTGCATTGCTTGCTGTTGAGCTGAACCGATTGGTGGTTTGTGTTGATTTCCGTCTGTCGCCTGAGCATCCGTTTCCGGCTGGGTTGGAAGATTGTATTGATACCTATGGCTGGCTGCAGACCCACGCAGACATGTTAGGCGGTGACCGCACACGGATTGCTCTGTTTGGTGACAGTTCAGGCGGCAATCTTGCGGGGGCGGTGGCTCTTCGCTGCCACGGAGAAAGCCTTAGTCAACTGGAACCGCTGGTTCTCGTCTATCCAATGATTGATGTAAGTATGGGGGCCGCAGACCGATACCCTTCGCGCCTGGCTTTTGGGGCGGGGGATCATTTTTTGACCCAGGCGTCGATTGACTGGGCAGCGGAGCATTATGTGCCAAAGGCTGAGCAGCGCGGGCATCCGCTCGTTTCGCTCACCAATAATAAAGCGCTGTCGCAGCTGCCTAAAACGACCATATTAACGGCGGGTATGGACCCTCTACGTGATGAAGCCGGTTATTTTGCCAGCTTGCTTGAAGAGGCGGGCGTGGATGTTTGTTACCGGGTATATGATAACACGGTCCATGGGTTCCTATCATTTTTCCACCGACTGAAACTGGCACGCCGTGCAGTGGCTTTCATAAAAAAACAATTGGCCTAGCCCAACGTATGAAAAGCCAAAAATCAGTCGCGTAAAATACTTTTATTCGATTCTAGTGGATGACGTATCGGCGTGGCTGAATGCGGCGTTCTGTTCATTTAGGACACCTTTTTCATTGACTGCTGACCTGTTCGTTTGAAGGCGAGTTCGCTTGAATCAAATTAACCCATGCTTATATGTGGTTCTGGAAAAAAGACCGTCCAACTACTTGGGAAATTCGGGGAAAACATGAATTCACAATATAGGAAATTTGTCGTATTGGCATCGCTAGTATTGGCGAATACTGCGATCATTACGAGTACAACACAGGCCAATGCGACCGCACACGAAAAGATCGATCAGTTGGTTGAGCGCTACAGTGAGTATAATGTGTTTCAGGGGGCGGTGCTTGTTGCCCAAGGCGATAGCATTATTTATTCAGCTGGTTCTGGCCATGCGAACCGAGAATGGGGAATGCCAAACGGCCCGGCGGTAAAGTACCGGCTTGCATCTTTGACTAAGGGGTTTTCCGCAGCGCTTATTCTTAAATTGGTGGACGAAGGAAAGCTGTCACTTAGCGACACACTTCAGCACCACATGCCTGAATTTCAGGGCGAAAAAGCCGATATTATTACGATTGATCAGTTGATCCGCCACACATCCGGCATGCAGCATACCACCGGGTTACCGGGGTGGTTTACCGGCGCTTTCCGGCGTGAAATTAGCGATGAAGACTATATTGCGGAAATTGCCAAGTTACCTCTTTTGAGCGAGCCAGGCGAACGATATAGCTATTCTAATTTGGATTATTTTTTACTTGGAAAGATTGCTGAGCGTTTGACTGGTCAGTCATTTGAGGATGCGCTTAGGGAACGTATTTTCACTCCGCTTGGGATGAAAAGCACAGGTGTCGATACAAATTCGGCGCTCGTTAAAAATCGTGCTGATGGCTATGTATGGGCGGCTGGTGGCGGCTTCCGCAATCAGGGCTACAACAATATGAAAGTTTTTGGAGCCGGTGCCGCACTCTATTCCACGACAGAAGATATGTTTCGTTGGTACCGGGGACTGCGGACCGGGAAAATACTGTCGCCTGAAAGCATGGCGCTGATGTTTGAAAAAGGCAACGCAGTTGGTTGGCGGGTTGAAGAGTGGCAATTACCTGAGGACAAGTCGCTTCACACAACAAATTATGATGGCCAGATTGATGGGTTTTCATCCTTTTTAACGCATTTTACTGAAAGTGATGTCACCGTAATTTTACTGGGAAATATTGGTACAGGGTCAGCTATCAAGGCGCAAATGACTGTTGAGCTCAAGCAGGCCCTTGAGGGCGAGGACATGGACAAGCTTCCGCTTAGTTTTCATTTGACCAAAGCCCTGACGGATGACCGGTTGGAGGATGGTATTGAGGCCTATTTTGCTACACCAGCCGCCTTGTCCGTTGAAGAGGACCGCCTTGAAAACTTGGGCAATGAGATTGGTTGGGCACAGATGCCCCGGCATTCTCTGTCGGTGCGATTGCTGGCGATGAAACTGTTCCCTCAGTCGATACGAGCGAATGTTCGATTGGCGGAGACGCAAATACGTGTAGGGTACTCGGAAGCCGGCGTCACAGCCTATAGGGCTGCACTTGCTTTGGCAGAAGAGGCCAACGATGCAGATACAATTGCTTACCTTTTGGCGAAGATTGCAGAATTAAGAGATTAATCACATTGTTTGCTTTACGGACGCCGGGAGCGAGCAATATCGGCACTTATATCGTTCAGGTACCGAATTTCCGAGATACTATGGTTTTGCGAATTGTCCCTCAAATATGGCGGCAGTGCTACTTTACCAATACAGCACTCACCGTTCTGAAACTGGTCTCCATCTCGCGGATTATCCAGTGTCTCAGGTTCGTGATAGCATGCTTTTGCGCGTCCTCGGTCGGACAGACAAAATAGTAGGCGTGGTTCATTTTGACTGCACGCCCAACCTGCTTGAACAGACCCATCTTGACCATGCTCAGCTCCACAAGGCTGCTTCTGGCGATGGTGATGCCTTGACCCGCAGCTACTGCTTGCAGTGCGATATCAGCGCGGTTGAACCGCTGGCCAGCAACCGTGTTTGGTAACGCCACATTCTGCGTGGCGAACCAGCCGCGCCACGAGCTTTCATCGTTACCTTTTTCTGCAACCGTATCTACCAGCAATGGGTAATCCAGTAGTTTTTCAGGATGACTGATGATGTCAGGGTCAGTTACCAGCGCGGGGCTAGCCACTGGGAAAACCCACTCGTCGCAGATATGGGTGTTATGCAATAAAGGGTCAGTTTTTGAGGTGAGCCGAATGGCAGCATCGATGCCTTCGAACTGCAGGTCGAGGATGGTATCGTCAGCAATGACAGACAGCGGCTGCGCCGGATATTCCTCATTGTACCGCGATAGGTTAAGCAGCAGCCAATTACTAACGAGCGAGCTTATGGTGGTCAGGTTAAGATGGCTATCGCTGGTACGTTTGATGCCCTCGACAATGCGTTCAATTTCCACCAATTCTTTGTTAGTGCCGCGGTAAAGTCGTTCGCCGGCGTCGGTTACTTTGATGTTGCGCGTTGTACGCTGCAAAAGAGTTACCTCTAGCATAGACTCCAGCTGTTTGATGCGGTGGCTGACTGCGCTCTGCGTGATATGCAGGGCTTCAGCGGCGGCGCTGAAACTGCCATGTTCGATCACGGAGTAAAACACCTGAAGGCAAGACAGAGTGGCAGGGTGCAGGGCCATGGGTACTTCTTTTTATTAACAATATTAATATATCTATGACAATCTATCATTTGAAAAAATCAGTACAATCTTTATTTCAAGGGCAATCGGCTTGATCCGATTAACATTCATAAAAATAATAAATAAAAACAAGAAACATCGACAGGAGCTAGTTATGAGTACCCCTTCCAAATCCAGAGCCATTATCGAAATAGCAATCGTGCTGGGCATTATGCTCGGCGTGAAGGATGTTCTGGACCGCTTCGAGGTGATCGCTGCAGGATCAATCGCTATGTGGGTGGGTATTGGCACGTCTACTCTGTTCATGCGGCAGCACGGCATTACATGGAAGAGCTTCGGCCTGACGTTGCCCAAAGGTGGCACCGCGTGGCTGAAAACACTGGGCATTGCTCTGGCAACAGTGGTTGGTGTGCTGGTATTTATGTTGCTGATCATGCCTCTGGTGGGCCAGATAGTCGGCGTCGAAGTGCCCGACGACGCGAAAGACAGGTTTGCGTTCCTCGTGGGTCAACCTTTGAAATTTATCGCATACCTGGTTGTTGTTATTTGGCTGGGTGCTGCGATGGGTGAAGAGCTGATGATGCGAGGGTTCTTACTTAATTATTTGGGTAACTTCTTTGGCGACAGCAAAAAGGGCTGGGTGCTTGCCGTTGTGGTTCACGCAGCTGTTTTTGGCTCGCTACATATTTATCAGGGCATCTACGGTGTGATTGGCACGGGCATTGTTGCGGTCGTGTTCGCGGTTGTTTACTTGCGGGTAAAACGCAAGCTTGTACCAGTGATTCTCGCCCACGGCATCCTGAACAGCCTCAGTTTGACCGCTTACTATTTAAGCGGTGGCATCGTGTGACCTAATATTTCTAGCAAGTAACTTGAACCTATAGTGTTGCTTTCCAGGACAGGGAAGTAACCACTTAATTCCGGAATTAATAGATGAAAAAATTCAGTCTCAAAGCGACCCTGATTGGGCTCGCTACCTTGATAGTTTTGGATAGTGTCGGTGCGCTTCTGTTGGCAATCGCGCTAACTGGTGAATTGAGCAGCGAAGCCATGCACGCCTTAAATGGGGACATGTTGTTCCTTGTTTTGCGGACATTCGTCGGCGTGGTGTCGATTGCTATTGGCGGCTATGTTCTCGCCAAAATAGCGAAAACAGCGATTTATTTAAATGCGGCAATTGTTGGTGTGTTGAGTTTGGTACTGACGGTCCTGTCATATGACGGCAGCTTACCAGCCTGGTTCAACATTGTTGGCATGTTGTTTCCGTTTCCGGCGACGTTGCTCGGCGCATATCTTGCCGTGCGTAAGGATCGGGCTTAAGCCTTCATTTTAATGAATGATTAAGGCGAAGAGTTTGCGCGCGCAAAGCAGTAATGGGCACGGGGATTAAAATATGCACCGCGAACACCATATTAAACTGTATGAAGCAATGGCGTTTGATAACGAAAATCAAATTTTTAGCGATTGGTCTCACGCTAATCGTAGCCTCTGGCTCATGGCTGTACGGCAAGCATAACATCGAATGGGCGGCCCGTGTGGCTTGGGGTGAAGCGCGCGGCGAGCCAGACGGCGGCATGCAGGCTGTGCTTAACGTTATGGCCAACCGTAAGGCAGACCCCCGCTTCCCCGACAGCTTGGCGGGCGTCGCACAGCAACCCTTTCAGTTTTCAGCCTATAACTACGGTGATCCAAACAAAAAGAAGCTGGAAGCGGTTGACGAAGATGACCCTGAATACAAGCGTGCTGTCAGGCTGGCAACCTTCGCTCAGTTGGGGCTGCTGTGGGACCTCACCGACGGCGCGACCTACTACCATTTGGATGAAATCGAGCAGCCGGCTTACTTATCGGATGCGGATGTTAGTGCGGTGATTGGCAGCCATATTTTCTATACTGAGAAGTAACCTCAAAGCATGAATGCGCTGAGTTTAATTGCGATGATCGTCGTTGACTTGGCTTGCCCCTGGCAATAGATACTGCTGCAGGTAATAAAGGGCCTGATGATGGCACAAAACGGAAATGATGGACAAACCGGTGTTGAAGGTGACTGGGTGCTGGTGGGTGCGCTCGGAGCACCGCACGGCGTGCGCGGTGATATGCGCCTGAAGTCGTTCACCCAAAACCCCACGGCTATTTTCAAGTTTGCTGATTTGCGATTGGGTGCAGATGGTAGAGCTCTGTCGCTTACTAAAAAAGGCAAAAGCAAAGACGGGTTCATTGTTCATATGGACGGTGTCGATACGCCTGAAGCTGTGACGGGATTGTCTGGTCGACAGCTTTATGTGCACCGCAATCTATTGCCAGACGCCGCAGAGGATGAATTTTATTTGGCCGACCTTGTTGGTCTTGAAGCCCGCGACGAACAGGGTGCCAAAATAGGCGCCGTAAACGCGGTGGAAAATTTCGGCTCTGAAGACCTGATTGAACTGATTCTCGACGAACCTGTTAAAGGTTTAGGCCGTTTTGCCTTCATTCCGTTTCGTAAAGCACTGGTGCCAACCGTTGATATCAAGGGTGGGTTCATCACCGTTGCCTTCCAGCAGTGGCAGGAAACCCAAGTGGGAAAGCAGGCAGAAAGTCAAATGGAACAAGGGGATAGTGCGTGAAACCGCTGTTTACAGCACAGGTTTTGACTCTATTCCCAGAAATGTTCCCGGGTGTTCTGGGCGCATCGCTTGCTGGGCGCGGGTTAGCGGCTGAAAAATGGGCGTTAAAAACGCTGGACATTCGGGATTTTTCGAGCGATAAGCACCGCTCCGTGGACGATACCCCTGCTGGGGGCGGCCCTGGAATGGTTATGCGAGCCGATATTTTGGGCAAAGCGTTTGCTGCTGCTGCAGAGGATGCAGACCCCAAATGGCCAGTTGTTTACATGAGCCCGCGTGGTCGAACTTTCGATCAGGCCGAAGCAAAAAGGTGGCAACAGGCAGGCGGTGTGACCATACTTTGCGGTCGCTTCGAAGGCGTTGATGAACGTGTTCTTGAGGCCTGCGGCGTAGAAGAGATAAGCGTCGGTGACATGGTGCTATCAGGCGGAGAGCCTGCGGCGATGGTCATGCTGGACGCGGTGGTGCGGATGCTGCCCGGAATTATGGGCGCAGAAGCGACACTGAACGAGGAAAGTTTTGAAAGCGGGCTCCTGGAGTATCCGCACTATACCCGCCCACAGACGTGGGAAGGCATGGAGATACCGGCAGTTCTAACGAGCGGCCATCACGGTAAAGTCGCAAAATGGCGACAGGAACGAGCAGAAGAAATAACTCGGATACGCCGGCCAGACATGTGGTCGTCCTATGTGCGGGACAAAAAAGCAAAGGACTAAAAGATGAATACGATTGAGAAACTTGAAGCGGAACAAATGGCCAAGATGACCGAAGGGAAGGAAATTCCTGAATTCGGCGCTGGCGATACCCTGCGTGTTGCGGTGAAAATCCGTGAAGGTGACCGCGAGCGGACACAGGCATTTGAAGGTGTTTGCATTGCACGTGCTAATAAAGGCATCAGCTCCAACTTTACTGTACGCAAATTGTCCTACGGCGAAGGTGTTGAGCGTGTGTTCCCGCTATACGGCCCAGCCGTTGAAGGTATTGAGGTTGTTCGCCGCGGTAAAGTACGCCGCGCCAAGCTATATTACCTACGCGGTCGCACAGGTAAATCAGCCCGCATCGCCGAGAAGAAAGATTTCAATCGCAAATAATTGCGACATAATATTTCAAAGTTCGGCCCCGCACGCTAAATTTGTTGCGCAAGGCTGAGCGGACAGATAAAGACGGGAGCGGGCGCAAAACCTGCTCCCGTTTTTCGTTTTTATGGGCTGCAGTTATGGCCTTCGAGATGATCTAGCTCATTGATCAAATGGGGCTGAGCCATACAAAACGACTGAATGAGCAAGAAGATACGGAGTACCAAGATGCCCAAGACCATGCCAAGAACGATGTACGATAAAATATGGGATTTTCACCTTGTAGAAGAACGCGGTGAAGGTGTGGGCCTTATCTATATCGACCGACATCTGGTGCATGAAGTAACAAGTCCGCAAGCCTTTGATGGATTGCGCGCAGCAGGTCGACCCATCCATAGGGTGGATTCGATTATCGCGGTGCCGGACCATAACGTGCCGACAAAAGACCGCGACCAAAAAAACCCTGATGATATGTCGATTGCGCAGCTTGAGGCGCTCGAAGCCAACTCAAAAGAGTACGCTCTCGACTATATTCCAATGAACGATGCCCGGCAGGGCATTGTGCATGTTATTGGCCCTGAACAGGGCTTTACCCAACCCGGCATTACCATGGTGTGCGGTGACAGCCACACGTCAACCCACGGTGCTTTTGGTGCTTTGGCGTTCGGCATAGGCACCAGCGAAGTCGAGCACGTGCTGGCAACGCAGACGCTGCTTTTGAAAAAAGCAAAGAACATGCGAGTAACCGTCACCGGCGAATTGCCGATCGGCTGTTCTGCCAAGGATGTTGCGCTGGCAATCATCGGCGTTGTTGGCACCGCTGGCGGCACCGGTCATGTGATTGAATATGCAGGCCCTGTTATTGAAGCTTTGTCGATGGAGGGGCGCATGACCCTCTGTAATATGTCCATTGAGGCAGGCGCGCGCGCGGGCCTTGTGGCGCCGGACGATAAAACCTTCAATTATATGAAGGGCAGGCCCTATTCGCCCAAGGCGGGTCAGTGGGAACCAGCGCTCGCGCACTGGAAAAGCTTGCGCAGTGATGACGGCGCGGCATTCGATAAAGAAATCACCCTCAACGGCGGTGATATTGTGCCGCAGGTAACCTGGGGCACAAGCCCCGAAGACGTTGTTCCGGTAACCGGCCATGTGCCTGCACCAGATAGTTTCAATGAGCTATCCAAGCAGGAAGGTGCCCAGAAAGCGCTCGATTATATGGGGCTGGCTGCGGGGCAGGCGATTACCGATATTGCGGTGGACCGTGTGTTTGTCGGCTCCTGTACCAATAGTCGCATCGAAGATATGCGCGAGGCAGCAGCAGTGATCAAAGGCCGCAAGAAAGCCGACAATGTTGCTGAAGTGTTGATTGTGCCTGGCTCCGGTCTGGTGAAGTTACAAGCCGAAGAAGAAGGCCTTGATAAATTGTTTATCGACGCGGGTTTCCAGTGGCGCGAGCCGGGGTGTTCCATGTGTTTGGCCATGAACCCGGACAAAGCGCTGCCGGGCGAGCATGTGGCGTCGACCAGCAACCGCAATTTTGTCAGCAGGCAAGGCCCCGGCGCGCGCACGCATCTGGTAAGCCCTGCTATGGCGGCGGCGGCGGCAATCGCTGGCCATTTTGTTGATGTGCGCGACTTTTAGGAAAGGCGAACGACATGGAAAAATTCACAAAAATCACTTCAATTGCCACGCCGTTTCCGCGCGCCAATATTGATACTGATATTATCATCCCGGCGCAGCACTTGAAGTCTGTCAAGCGCACAGGCTTCGGTGCGCATGCGTTCGAGAGCATTCGTTATAATTCTGATGGTAGCCGCGTTGAAGGTAACGTGTTTGATGGTGATCGCTATAAAGGCGCGCACATCCTGATTGCAGGGGACAATTTTGGCTGCGGTTCCAGCCGTGAGCATGCGCCCTGGGCTATCGGCGAGATGGGGTATCGCTGTATCATTGCTCCCAGTTTCGCCGATATTTTCGCTGGAAACTGTATTAAAAACGGCATTTTGACTGTTGCACTGCCACAGGCAGATGTGGATGCGCTGGTTATCGCTGCCGAAGCAGGGCATGCGATCACAGTTGACCTGAATACGCAGACAGTCGCGTGCGAGAACGCGCTGTATAGGTTTGATTTTAACCCGACCCACAAAGATATGTTGATTGAGGGGCTGGATGAGATCGGCCAGACCCTGCGCTCCAGGGGCGCGATCAGTGACTTTGAAACCAAACAAAAGATGATGACACCTTGGCTTTATCGCTAGGGACAAGCAGGAACCAGTTATGACCTCTTATAATATCACGATGTTGCCCGGCGACGGTATCGGCCCGGAAATTATGGCGCAGGTACGCCGGGTTATGGCGTGGGTTGAAGGCGCGCATGGCGTTAGCTTCAAGATTACTGATGGCCTGATCGGCGGTTGTGCCTACGAGGCAGACGGCGTGCCATTATCTGACACGACGCTCGCGACAGCAAAAGCGTCTGACGCCATTTTGATGGGCGCCGTTGGTGGGCCGCAGTGGGACGGCAAAGTTGACTATGCCAAGCGCCCGGAAGCGGGATTGTTACGCTTACGTAAAGACCTGGATCTGTTTGCCAACCTGCGCCCGGCCATGTGTTTTGACGCGCTGGCCGATGCGTCCAGCTTGAAGCGGGATTTGGTAGCAGGCCTTGATATATTGTTTGTACGCGAATTGGCAGGCGGGGTTTATTTCGGCGAGCCGCGCGGCATTGAAGACCTACCCGGAGGTGGCCGCGTTGGTATCAACACCCAGCGTTACACCGACGCTGAGATTATTCGCATCGCCCATGTGGCTTTTGACATGGCGCGCAAACGCGGCGGCCGGGTTCATAGCGCCGAAAAAGCCAATGTGATGGAAGCTGGCGTGTTGTGGCGCGAGGAAGTGACAAAATTGCATGCAGCAGAATATACTGATGTGAAGCTGGAGCATATCCTAGCCGATAACTGCGCCATGCAATTGGTGAAAGCCCCCAAACAGTTTGACGTTATCCTTACTGACAACCTATTCGGCGATATACTTTCTGATGCGGCTGCTATGCTGACCGGATCTTTGGGCATGTTGCCGTCTGCTTCATTAGGAAGCGGCGGGCCGGGGCTTTACGAGCCAGTGCATGGGTCGGCGCCTGATATCGCGGGCCAAAACTTGGCTAATCCAATCGCTGCGATCCTCAGCTTTGCCATGGCGCTCCGCTACTCGCTGGATATGGGCGTGGCTGCTGACGCGGTTGAAGCGGCAGTTGATAAAACTTTAGCATCGGGTGCGCGTACGGGCGATATCTGGACTGAGGGCACGATCCGCGTTGGCACCGACGGTATGGGCGACGCAGTGCTTAAGGCGCTTAATAACTAATTCGAGAGACGATAAAAACTTTGCTGACTCAATCAGGCCAGTCGTTTAAAGACATGTCGATTAATTAAAGACGGGCCAACCACCCAATAGGAGAATTAAAATGGGCTTTCGTGTCGCTGTTGTAGGGGCGACCGGTAATGTCGGTCGTGAAATGATGAATATCCTTGCCGAGCGGGACTTTCCTGCAACGGAAGTTATTGCGATCGCGTCCCGCAGATCTATTGGCCAAATTGTTGACTACGGTGACACCGAACTAACGATTGTTGCGCTCGACACCTTTGATTTTTCTGGTGTTGATGTGGCGTTGTTTGCGGCGGGCTCCAGTGTGTCCAAAGAGTACGGCCCCAAGGCCGCTGCCGCTGGTGCTGTGGTGATTGATAATTCATCGCATTACCGTATGGACCCGGACGTGCCGCTGGTGGTGCCGGAAGTAAACCCTGATGCGCTGAAGAAGTTTGCCAAGAAAAACATCATTGCCAACCCCAATTGCTCAACTGCGCAGATGCTGGTGGCGCTTAAGCCATTGCATGATGCCGCTACCATTAAGCGCATTGTGGTGTCCACCTACCAGTCGGTTTCAGGTGCGGGCAATTCGGCGATGGATGAGCTTTTCCGGCAAACGCGGGCGATTTTTGTCAATGACCCGGTAGAGCCAGATAGTTTCACCAAGCAAATTGCCTTTAATGTGATTCCGCACATCGATGTGTTTATGGACGATGGCTATACTAAAGAAGAATGGAAGTTGATGGCCGAAACGCACAAGATGCTCGACCCCAACATCAAGGTGTCAGCAACGGCGGTGCGGGTGCCTGTTTTCATCGGTCATGCTGAGGCGATCAACATCGAGTTCAAGGATGCGATCAGCGAAGACGAGGCGCGGGAAGTGCTACGCAGCGCACCTGGTTGTCTGGTGATCGACAAGCGCGAAGATGGCGGTTACATCACGCCGGTTGATTGCGTCGGTGACTTTGCCACGTATATTTCACGTATTCGGGCCGATAACACGGTCAAACACGGCCTGAATATCTGGGTGGTCTCCGATAATTTGCGCAAGGGTGCGGCGCTCACTGCGGTGCAGATTGCCGAAAGCTTGCTTAATCAGGGCCTGCTGTCTGCAGATTAGTATCAGGCGGCGATTAAAGTCATATGAAGCGGTGACATGCACATGTCGCCGCTTTTTTGTTGCATGTATTCCCCGCTCAGGGTGAGATTGGCTCAGGGAAAAGGGGCAGTGCGGATGGATAAATCAAACAACAGGCCAAGACGGAGTGTGCTGTTTATGCCCGGCTCCAACGCTCGGGCGCTGGAGAAAGCCAAAACCATTGGCGCTGATACGTTGGTGTTTGACTTGGAAGATGCGGTGGCACCAGCTGCGAAAGCCGAGGCGCGCGACCTAGTTGCGGCGGCGCTGGCATCGGGCGCTTACGGTGACCGGGAACTGGTGGTGCGGATAAATGGCACCGACAGTGATTGGTGGCGCGATGATTTGGCTGCGATTGGGACTGCCAGCCCCGCCGCCATTTTGCTGCCCAAGGTGGAAGATGCGGCGGTTCTGCATAAAGTTTCTGAAGAAATGGTATGGCATAGCACAGATCCGACCTGTGATTTTTGGGTAATGCTGGAGACACCACTAGGGTTTCTGCGTGCCGAGGAAATTGCAACAAGCCATGATCGGCTGACTACGCTCGTGATTGGAACCAATGACCTGAGTAAAGACTTGCGCGCGCGTCAGGTGCCGGGACGGCAGCCCGTACTGCACGCCTTGTCCCATGCGTTACTGGTCGCACGGGCATGCGAACTAAACATTCTGGACGGGGTCTATAGTAATTTTAAGGACGATGCGGGTTTTCAGGCCGAGTGCGCACAAGCGCGTGACATGGGGTTTGATGGTAAAACGCTTATTCACCCCTCTCAGGTTGGTCCTGCAAACGCGGTTTTTGCTCCCACAGGTGCAGAATTAGACCACGCCCAGCGCATGATCGAGGCTTTTGACGTTGCAGCGGCAGAAGGTAAGGGTGTTGCCGTGCTAGATGGTCGCATGATCGAGGAACTGCATGTGGCAGAGGCCCGGCGCATTGTGCGGGTGGCGACCCAAATTAACGAAGTAAAGGATTATCAGTCGCAGGTTTAGGTTTTAGGTCATTTCTAAGTGTTTTTTCTATAGCCTTGCCGTCAGATCTGGACAGTTCTGTATATTCCTTGATTTCAATATTGTGCGGGGTCCAGGGTACAGTGAAATATGGTAAGGTGCCTTTGTCGAAGTATTTTTTGAGGGCAACGTCTAAAGCTACAAAATCCATATTGTAAATGTCCTTTAGCGCTTCGTCTGGTGCACTGCCTTCAACCAACGCGACAATCAAATCTTGGAATTTTGGACTGAAAGATGGATGAAAATGCAGCATATGGACGAGTAGCCAAGACTGAGCATAAAATAGCCCGCCGCCACGTAGCGTGTGTTTTGCCTCCATAATGTCTTTTGTTGAATACCATTTAGCTAGCTTAAGGGCTGGTAATCTGGACAATGCAACTTTACCAATAACCATCCCATTTTCGGTTGCTTTGCTTACAGATAGAAAGTCGGCTAATCCTTCTTCCAACCAGGGGGCGAGATCAATTCCGTCTTGAGAATTTAAATAGTGAACATACTCGTGCAATATAATATCAAGGCTATATAGCTCAAATTTTCGACCGCGTTCATTGGCGGACATTAATGCAAAAGGCCCGTTCGCACCTGTTGCAAACAAACCTGCAGTTGACCGTGACCCCGTAAGTTTCCAATATTTTCGTTTTCTGGTGACAAAGATCGGAAGGGGAGGTTTTTCTATCAAAGTCCTAGACGGATTAAATTCAAGAATAAATGATCTGAAATGTTCCAGTTCTTTGATGAGTTTTAGAGTAGTCGCGCGGTTTCTCTCCGAGTAGACAATAAAATTGTCAGTTCTCATTTTCACCCATTTTGCGTGAACAGAAGACGAACCGAAGGTCAGCAAAAAAGTCGCGCAAATCAACAATTTTCGAATGGTTGCCGACATTCTAATTTCCAATGTGTTTGGCGAGGAATTTTTCGGCAGCCTTCAGCATGGTCAGGCGCGATTGGGCAGTCACCATATTGTGGGTGCCACCTTTGATACGTATGTATTGGCTGTCTTTGCCCATTTTCTTTAGCCTTTCATGCATTTCGACAGCATGTTGAAACGGCACACGTGCGTCGTCCACGGATGACATAAGAAGAATGGGGGCTGTTATTTTTTCTGCCTGTTCATAGGGCGAAATGTCGTCATCGTCAGTGCCAGTCAAACCCATGGTTTTGGTCCAGGCGCGACCTCCGACGGCGTTCCGCCTGTCACTGCTTTTTAGTTTAGGGAGGTTTGTCACTCCGTTTACCGAAATAGCGCATTTGTACAGGCTCGGCTCTTTGATTAAGCCCATCAGTGCCGCATAACCGCCATATGATGAGCCCACTATACAAATGCGGTTTGGATCTGCATGACCCTCATTGATGAGCCAATTGGTAGCATCAGTAATATCGTCTTGCATCAGCCCCCCCATTGGTTTCTGCCAGCACGTGCAAAGCTGCTGCCATATCCGCCTGAACCCCTATAGTTGGGCTTCAAAACAACATAGCCGCGACTTGCCAGAAACTGTGCAAAATAATCCCACTCTGCGGTGTCCCGACACCGAAGGGGCCGCCATGCGGCATAATAACGCCAGCGGGTTTATTCTCGTCGCTCTTTGTTTTGAAGGGTTTGGCGGTAGCTCGGGTTAGATATGAGGGAATAAAGCCGCCGTTTTTTGCTGGTATGATCACGCTTTCTGTTCTAGCCATTTCCCCAGGCTCAATGTCTTGCCTATTTGAGGCAACGAAGCCGATGTTTCCGTTTGGTCGATCAAAAATATAGTAGTTTCCGGGATTGGTGGAGCTTTCTGCGGACAGGAAGTACCAATCTTTGTCTGGAGCCCGGGACAATATAGTGTTGATGGTATCTGGAAGCGCTCTGTCGACGGCTTTTTGAACCTGCATATAGGTTGGATCAAAGTAAGCGATTCTGGGGAAGTCGTCGATGTATACCGCGCCAACAATCTCATCGTTTGGTTGTTTTCTAGCAACGCTGTCCATATCGAATTGCTTGTGCGCAAAGAGAGTTTTGGTAATCTCACCGGTAGACAGTTTGAGTAGAAAAAGCCCGCGCGTTCCATACGCCGTGGGGCCACTGACGTATGCAAAATCAGGGTCGGTGGCAAAGCCTTCTATCGAATATTTTTTAGCCCATTCAGCTTTCTCTAAATTGCGCCACCTGCCGCGTTCGTCTTTTAGATAGCTGACAAATTTATCCCGTCGAACACCGGTGGCTAAACGCACTGTTGAATCGGCGTCGGTTAACCAGTCATGTATATTGGCGCGTTCCCGTTCATGAATTTTTTTGTGACCGGAGTCGAGACTTACTTTGTAGACCTCGGTAAGGCTATTCAGATTAAGATCTAGTTCGATTAGAACGTGATCAGGGTCTAACGGCAGGGTATCGATCACCCGCTCATGCTGGCTGTTTGTTTCTCGAAGGTTGGTTCTGTCAGGGGCGCCGAGCCACAAACTCGATCTGGTTTTCATGTCTAGCCGGTGCATCCTTGTCTCGGTTGTCCGAACTTTCAGTCTGCGGCGCTTGAAAGAATAACTGGCACGGTACAGCAGGATGTCGTTTTGAAGCCACCGAAAATCAACGATCGTTTGTTTTTCGGGCACTGAAACGACTAATGGGTCTGCACCTGCAATGCCACTGATGATTAGGCGTGTTTGTCCTTCAGTGCTGGCAAAGAAGGCAAGGAATTCTCCAGAGGGAGAAAGCTTTGGATTTGCGAAACTGGGTAGAGCAGCAAACATTTCCACTGGAATGTCAGTAGGCACTTTTGGTTGGGCAGTGGCCGTGAGACAGCCCGCGAATACCCAACTGGAAAGAAAGGCCTGTTTAGCCAAAATATGCAGTTTTGATTTCATTTTAATCGGTCTTATTTGCCCAAATGTTTGGCAAGAAATTTCTCGGCCGCCTTTAACGCTGCCAGCCGTGATTGTGCTGTTACCATATGGTGCGTGCCGTCTTTGATTTTGACGTAAGTGCTCTCTTTTTTTAGTTTCTCAAGGCGTTTATGCATGTCGCGCGACATTTTCCAAGGCACGCGGGCATCATCCACCGATGACATCAACAAAACAGGAGCGCTTACCTCTTCGGCGCGGTGGTGGGGCGAGACTTCTTTGTCTTTGACGCCTTTAAGGCCCATGCGTTTGGTCCAGGAGCGTCCACCGATTGAATTTGACTTGTCGCCGCTTTTAAGGCGTACGAGATTTGTAACACCATTTACTGAGATTGCACATTTGTAGAGCCCAGGTTCCTTGATCACCCCCATAAGCGCAGCGTAGCCGCCATAGGAGTTGCCGACAATACAGATACGTTCCGGATCACTGTAACCATTTTTGATCAGCCAATTAGTAGAGTCGGTGACATCATCCTGCATCAGACCGCCCCACTGGTTGTAACCGGCAACCTCAAACGCCGGGCCATAGCCGCCAGAGCCACGGAAATTGGGTTTGAGAACGAGATAACCGCGGCTGGCATAAAACTGTGCTTCATAATCCCACTCTGCTGTATCACGCACTCCAAATGGTCCGCCGTGCGGCATGACAATGGTGGGTAGGTGTTGGGCTTCCTTGCCGTTGGGGACGATCATGTAGCCGGGTATTTCTTCCCCGTCTCGGGTGGGAATATTGACTGGCTCAACTGACGCCATTAACTCCGGATTGACTTGCGCCCGTAGCGAAGCAACGAAGCTCAATTTTCGATTTGGGCGATCATACAGGTAATAGCCACCAGGGTTGCGGTCGCTCGCGACAAAAATAAAGTACCAGTCTCTCGATTTGATATGGCCCAGGATAGTATTAATGCTGTCCGGGAGTGCTTTATCGATACCGCGTTGCATGGGTATCATGTTTTTGTCGAGATATTTAATTCGTGTGTAATCATCGGTGTAGTATACGCCTTTGATTTTGCCAGTGGCAGTGTCTTCGAAAGCTGAATCCAAATCTACGCTGTCATGAACAAAAACCTGATCCACGATCTCTCCGGTATCAATATTGAGCTCGAATAAACCTTCGGTTCCATGCGAAGAAAGACCACTGACATAAAGAGTATTGGGTTTGTTGCTAAACCCTTTGACGTTGTATCGCTTCGCCCAGTCGGTTTTTTTCAGGTTCATCCATTTACCGTCACTATTTTTTAATTTGGCGACCCATTTTGAGCCATCATATCCGTTACCCAGCCGAACTACGGAATTATTGTCGGTGAACCAGTTCTGAATGCCCCTGCTGTTACCTTTTCTGATTGCTCGTCGGCCGGAACGCACGTCGACCTGATAGACTTCCGCCATGCCATCAAGCTGCATGTCCATTTCCATCAGAATATGATCCGGGTCATCAGGTAACATATCGACGATATGTTCATACTGTGAAACATGCTCGTCGGATCGACGTTTGGGTTTGCCAAGCCACGTGAATTCTGTGTTGTCGAGATTTAGGCTAAACCATCTTGTTTCCTGCGTTTTTGATCGGAATACACGTCGCTTTAAAGTCATTCGGCTTTGGAACAAAATGACGCCATTGTTGGCCCATCTATAGTCGCTGAAATTGCTTCCCTTTGGTGGTGGTACTCGGAAAGCGTTGCTACCATCCAAATGCTGCACCATGACTTCGCGTTGCCCGTCTAGTTCAACAAAATATGCCATTTTGTCACCATCCGGGGAGATACTGGCTTTCGAAAACCCCGGCAGGGCGGCAAATGCTTCAACTGGGATATCTGCGGGTGTTTTTGGCTGTTGGGCCAGTGCAGCAGGCGTAACAACCAGCATCACAACCAGCATTTTCACAGCGACAGTTCTGAAAACAGCTGCCTGTTTCACTCTACGTCCCCCAATCATGTTGCGTCCAAGTAACCTATCACACGGTTTTATATTTACTTGCCGATATGTTTGGCGAGGAACTCTTCCATCGCCTTTAGCTTGGTCAGCCTCGATGCGGCGGTGTCCATGCTGTGGCCACCATCTTCGATTTTGACAAATTGGCTGTCTTTGCCTTTAGATTTCAGGCGTCCATGAAAATTTTCGCTGTCAACTATTTTCAGGCGTGTATCGTCTTTGGAGGCCATAATCAGCACAGGGCGATTTATTTGGTCAACTTGATGATAGGGCGAAATGTCTGTGTCGCTTGACCCTTTCAGGGCGATATTGTCAACCCAGTCTTGCAAGCCCCAGAATCCTGCATCTGCATTTTTAATTCTCGGAATGTTAACCACGCCGTTCACAGACACGCCGCATTTGAAAAGTTCAGGAGTTTGGATAACGCCCATCATGGCGGCGTAACCACCGTAGGAAGCGCCGGCAATGCAGATTCGCTCAGCGTCAATGATGCCTTCATCTATCAACTGTTTCGTCGCATCGGTTACATCGCTTTGCATCAGGCCACCCCACTGGCCTTGCCCAGCTTCCAGAAACTCCTTGCCGTAGCCGTCCGAGCCGCGGAAATTTGGTTTGATGACAGCGTATCCACGTGATGCCAGAAATTGGGCCCAATAGTCCCAGCTCTTATCGTCGCGGGCATGGGGGCCGCCATGGACCAAAACAACGGCGGGAAGGTTCACGGCTTGTTTTCCATGGGGCAGGGTGACAAAGGTTGGAATTGATGTGCCATCGCTTGCTTTGACAACTTTTTCAGATGTACCAGCCATTAGCTCAACAGGAATTTGAGGTCGGGTTGCGGTTACCTGCATCAGTTTTTTTGCCTTGCGATCATATTGAAAATAGACGCCCGGCTCGCGATCATTATACGCATAAAGTAGGTACTTCCCGATTTCGTGGTCGAAATCTGTGATCGTGATGCCATAACCTTTCAGTGCTTTGGACATAGCGCGGGATAGCCCGGCGCGTCTTTTATCGAAATAATGAACGTGGCTCTCGTCGGTGGTATAGCCGACACCAACCACTACCCCTTCGTCGCGGTACAGCGTGTTTACATTGACTTCGGGGTGAGAAAAAATTTCGTCTTCGATCTCGCCGGTTTCAATGTTTAGGCGAAATATTCCCTGGGTTCCGTGGGGTGTTGGAGCGTAAAGAATCATGTGATTTGGCGTTTCGTCAAATCCGAAAAAATTGTACTTCTTGTACCAGTCTTTGTTGGTAACTTGTACCCAGGCACCATCGGCGTTTTTCCAATAGGCAATACTATTTTCTTTCCATACGCCCCAGCCAAACCGTGGCTCCCCATCGGCGTCGGTCATCCAGTTCTGGACTCCGCGAAAGCCATCTTCAAGTTCAGAAAAGCGCCCGTTGTTGATATTGATTTTCCGAATTTCAGACTGGTTGTTAAAGTCGGCATCAAGCGCGAGAAGAATATGGTCGGGATCATCGGGCAGCATATCAATGATACCCGTCTGCCACATGGGATTGTCATGTGTGCCTTTGCCGTTTTTTATATTGCTGGGGCGAACAATCCATTTCATATCGGAACCATCGGTATTGACGGCTGCAAGGCGAGTTTCGGTGCGTTTGCTCACCAAATATTCGTTTCGTATTATAGTTAGTTCATACATCATCAGCAGGCGTTTATCGTTGGCCCAGCGAAACGAATATAAATCTGCATCATCAATGGGGGGCTGGATGTATCGGTCGCTACCGTCCAGATTTTGAACCACCACAACCTTCCGGCCCTGAATACTGGACAGGAAAGCAACTTTTTCGCCGTTTGGCGATTGCCGTAGCGCGCTAACCTGTGGCAGCGCAGCAAAAACTTCAGCCGGTATATCTGCCGGTTCCGCATATTGAGATTGTGCCTGCACAGTGGAACCCGCTAAGCCCACCATTAAATAACTTAAGTTTACAGCGGCAGCCGCAAGCAGCCGCACAGCAGATAGCTGTTTCATGTGAAACCCCCTTATGATCTTATCTAACGTCAACTCGGAATAAGGGCTGTATTTCCGATTGATTTGAGGTTGATTGATG
>JAAHTG010000946.1_pt1 | contig 20147 bp, 7 predicted proteins | sample 6116081 | NCBI WGS metagenome assembly JAAHTG01 (sample SAMN13939989, study PRJNA603662) | sponge metagenome | isolation source: marine sponge | host: Mycale hentscheli | place: New Zealand | collected 2005 | reverse complement strand
ATCCAATTGGCTTTAGCTTCACCAGTAGAATCACCAAGACCAATTATGTTTTTTCTTTTAAACTCTAACCCTTCAGCTTTTAAAAATTCATATATAGCTTCTTGAGCTTGAGGAGCTCTAGCGGTTAGTACAAATAAATCTTCATTGCCTCTAGCATCTCTAATAGCTTTAGCCACTTTGAATAAAGGACCACGGCCACCTTCAGTTACATTGTTAAAATCACTAAAATCCATCTCCCATCCTTCGTTTTTCAACTGCAAACCTCTACTAGCAAACTCTTCAGCATTTAGAATAATACTTTCTTCGCCTTTAGTAGCTACAACTACATTTCTACTAGTTGCTAATGTATCATCAAAGTCAAAAACCCTAATCTTTTTAGTAGGCTCATCTAAAGAATTAGCTATTTTTAACGCTTCATCTATAGAAGCTGCTTTGCTAATAAGCTCTGCAGTTGTCATGCTTTTATTTATAACTACTACTCCAGAACTATTATTTTGTTTAGATGTAAAATCACTAGCCTTACTCTGTGTTTCTGCTAGATTATTTACATATTCATCTAACAATAATTTAGCATCTTGTAATTCTGTAACACCATATACTACTTCAGATATTAATTGGTTTTGATACTTATAAACATCTGCAATATTTTTTAACTTGTTATCAACTCCAAGGCCAAACTCTTCAGCCATAGTCTCACCAGTGTAAATATTTCTAACAGTGTTTAAATTAATGCCTGAAACCGCCATACGTACAATAGGATTATTCAATATGGATATTCCTGAGGGTAATATAGAGTCAAGTCCTGCATCATCAATTAATGAATCATCTTTTTTAGAAAGCTTAGTCTGATAAAAACCATCTCTAATAACTGGAAATATATCTCCTACTTTATTATTCTTTATAGCCCAAAGTAAGCTAGCTCCAACAACAGAAGCTGGCGTGCTATGTTCTTCTCTATATAACTTAGTACTTCTAGTTTCTTTCTTATCACCAGCTTCAAAATTATCTGAAACATATTTAAATGGAGCGGCTATTTTTATTAAACCAGATGTTGCTTGATAACTTTGAACTATTATAAGAGCAGCTACATCCATTGACATACCATTTGCTCTAGCTTCGGCTAACTTTTTAGAAACATGTTCTAAAGTATTCATGTTAGCTTTCATTTTAGCTTTAGCTTCAGGGCTATTTAAATATTCTTTATTTACTTTTTCTACAGAAATTTTACCACCTTTAGTAGTCTTAACTTTTCCTTTAGTATTTTTATATTCAACCTTAACGTTATAATCATCAGCTTTATTATATATCCTTTGATAGTTAATATCATCTTTTCCCCAAAATAACTTATTTTTAGCAGGTACAAAATCTAAATTGTTATTTACTTTAACTTTTTTAAATCTAATAAGTGACCTATCGCTAATTGACTTATCGCCTTTAAAAATATCTTCATCTAACCTTGCTAATACAATATATTTACCATCAGTTGTTATTCCATATTGAACAGGTTTTTTTATACCAGCATCTAACGCTTCACCTAATGAATTATATTTTTGTTTAGTGTTACCATAAAAAGTTTGCTTACCACCGCTATACATAAGCCCTGCATCTAAAACTGCTTTGTCTATGTAATTATTATCTACAGCTGTTTCTAACTGGTCTTGATATTTTTTTCTAGTCTTGTTATTTATAGCAGCTGGACTATAACCTAAAGCTTTTGCTACTGCAGTTTTATTTAACAAGCTAGCCATTTTAATTAAAGCTTTAGTGTCATCAAGGCTAAAGTCCATACGTGGATCTCGCTGTATCTTAGCACCTATCTTAGCCATGTCTCTAGCAGACTCATTAACTCTAAATACAGAAGGTATCATATCAAAACCTAATTCAACGCCTATAGAAGTTGCCGTGGATGTTTTAACGTTGCCTCTAGCGCCACTACGTTTGCCAGTTCTAGGATTAATAATTGGTGGAAATATTTTTTCTACTAATTGTTTATCTGTAAAGTTTTTAAACTCATAAAGATTAACTCCTTGTGCATCTTGCTCTAAATAAACATCGTCTCTTAATCTAGCAGCATCTATATCAGCTTGCTTAGTTAATCTTTTAGGTGGCTTAGTAAAAACCCTATCAGCAGGTTTTACTTGAGACTCTAGCTTTACAAAGAATTGTATAGGCATAGCTTTTCTAAATGTAGGAGCTATAGCTTTTATTGTTTCTTCATACTTAATGCCTTTACCTAAAGCATCTGTAATTTTACCTGTTATTTTTTCTTGTAATACTTCCTTTACAAAAGGTCTAAAAGCTTTATCATCTATTTCTGGTCTAACACCCTCTCTTAATTCTAATACAGCTGTCTCTATAGCGTCTTCTAATTGTTGAGTTACAAGTTCTGGATTAGCTTGTTTTATTTTAGATTTAGGCAAAACTTCTTGATCAGCATCAATACGTCCTTCAATATCTATAGATGTATCTTCAAAATCTAATGATCCACCTTCTTCTGTTTGTTGATCTATTCTAACATTACCTCCTCTAGATCCAACATCTTTTACATATTCTTTTTTAATGTCTTTTAAAGCTTCTATTGTTAAAGGTCTTTTACCTAGCATGTAACCAAATAAGCTTTCATTTTTACTAGGATCAAAGTTTTTAATAGCTCTTATAGCTAAATTTTCTTTTACTTTTCTAACAATATCATTTTTAATTTCATCTGGATTTTTAGCTAAGGAAATAGCTTCAGATAAAGTTTTATCATTTCCTATGTCTTGCTTAATTCTACCGTCTAGCAAATTAGTATTTTGTATAGTATTGTAAGCTTCAAATGGAGCTATAGGATCATTATCAAATTCTGTCTTGTTGTTGAATTTACGATCTCCATTTTCATCTTGAACAATAGTATCTAAAGATTGTTTAATGTCCATAGACTTGTTTATATCAACATCCTCGGTTGTTTCTACTACAACATCATCGTCTTTATTTAAATCTATTTGTTCACCTGGTTTAAGTTTACCTTTTAAATTAACCACACCATCTTCTCTAAATCTTTTTAACCTGTCAGGTATTTTACCTGTTTCTAGAGCTTTTCTGTGGTCTTTTATTAAGTTTACAAGATCATTAGTGTTTCTTATTTTAACATCTTTATTAGCAAAATTACGATACATATTACCAACATTGTCAACTATATTGTTAAATATGCCATCATTTTTTAAACCTAATACTACATTGCTATCAAATAAAGCATCACCAAATTGCATTATTAATTCTTCAGCTATCTGCGCTTCGTTTAATCCAGCATTTTGGTATTCTTTCATTTTAAGGTCAATGAATTTTTTAGTTTTATTATCTAACTTATTTAACTTTTCAGTAATTAAATCACTCAGTTGACCTGCTAATTCTGGATTTTTCTTTAATACTTCTCTAAAAAACAAGTGTCTATCTTCATGTGTTAGCAATCTTTCAACATCTCCTTTTTGATCTATTATAACAACTTTTTTGCCATCAACTTCTACAACAGCACCACCATTATTAATATCTTTTATAGCTTCTTTCTTTTGGTCTTCTGTTATATTTAAATCAGCTACGGAATTATTTACTTCTTGTTGATTAGTAGCATCTATAATATTTACTTCTCCTCCTTGTTCTTCTACGCTTTGTATTAATTTTTCTGTTCTCTTACTTGAATCTTCTTGAAGATTTTGATTTTGTTCTTTTAATTCTTTTATCCTATCTTTTTGTTTTTTAACTAAGTCCGGATCTTTACCTTCTATAATTTCTTCAAGTTCTTTTATTTCACTTAAGTTTTTGTAAGCTTTTTGTTGCTCTACAGTACGCATACCTTGAGGTATTTTCTGCATTAAATCTCCTTCAGCTCTAATTAAAGCAGCTTGTCTATCTGCTTCTTCTTTTGTCTCTATCTCACCGCTTTCGTACTTTTCCATAACTAGATTAACCTCGTTTTCTACACCAATAGGATCAGAGAAAACTTGATAATTAGCAGCAAATTGAATTTCTGAAATATCATTCATCCACTTGTTATTGCCTTCTTCTTTTGTTATTTGAACGTAAGAAGCTACAGTAGATATAGGCCCAGCTGCGGCCATTGTTAATAGTGTTACATGCTGTAATCTTTTAAGAAGTTGTTGTGGACTGTCTGGTGTCACGAATCCAGTTTCACCTGGTTTAGCTGTATAACCTTTAATATTGTTTACAAAATCTTGAGCTTTTAGCTCTACTAGTTCTTGAGAATTTTCTACTATTATTTCACCAACCATACCTGTGGCTCCACCTCCTATAACTAAAACTCCTTTTTGAACTAAATCTGATATAGCTTTATTAACACCCTGTTTTAAAGGTCCACCACTTTTAAAAGCTGAATTTAATATATATCTAGTTACTGCGTTACCACCATTACCTATAGTAGCTTCAATACCTAGCTTTTCCATTTGAGCTATTACAAAAGATAAACCTGTAGAATATAAATATTTTTCATTAGGAGTCATTGTTTTAAAAGCAGGATCTTGCAATTGTATTTCTTGCATGTTGTATATCCTTTGAAACATTGGATTAGCTACAGTACCTTTAACAACAATGTTGCCAGTAGTTTTAGCAGCAAGTAAAGAAGCTTCTTTAACCTTACCTGATCTAACTAAAGCTGCAAATTGTTTTCTAGTTTTATTTAGTTTTTTGATTCCCCCTATAGCAGATCCACCGCCTATGCCTTTCAATACTAATATATCAAACAACATATCAACCATCACTTGCTGCGCTTGACCAGCAAAACTTTTATTCCATTTTGCTGAAAACTTTTTATTAGTGTCTACAGTAAAATAATTATCAGTAATATAATCAACACTTCTATCTAGTTGCTTAATTACTCTATCCATTTCTTGATTTTCATAATCAGTAGCAGTTCCTAAAGTATTTAAAACAGCTTGCCAAGTACGTCCTATAATTTTTGTAGGAAACCTGTATACTAAATCAACTAGATTTTTAGACACATCATTTAAAACTTCCTTACTAACATCGATAACAGGAGTTTCAGAGTCTTCAAATAATCCTTTTTGTTTTTCTAATTCTATTTGTAGTTTATATTTTTCGTTAGCTGTTTTAGCAACGCCCTGCAGTTTACTAACCATGTCTATTCTTAGTCTATTATAATACTCTAACTTCTCAGAGTCTTGTAAGTATTCGTAAATAGTCTCTGATTTTAAATCATTAAACTTTTTTGTGTAAGTTTTTAATGTTTCATTAACCCACTCGCCTTTAAAGTCATCTTTATCTATAGTTATTTTTTCTCCAGATGGACTTTTTAAAGTTATAAGAGTAGTAGTTTCCCCCATGCTGTTACTTCTAGTAACACGTTTAACTTCTTTATATTCTGAAAGTTTTAAATTTTCATAATCCTTTATTTCAGAACTCAATTCATCTACATTTTTCTTATATTTTTTTAGTAATCTATTATATTTATTAGGAGATGACAATCCTTGCTCTACTTTAGCTCTTAACGTTTTTAATTTTTCAGCTTTTTCATCTATTTTTTCTGCCCTTTTATTTACAGAATTTAATGTTGAATTAGCCAAACTAGATTTTTCTGATTGAATAGTTGCAATTTTATCTAAGTGCTTTCTACTCATTTCAACTTGCAAGTTTTTAAACTTAACATTAGCACTATTAAAGCCTCTTTGATAATCCATTATTTTATCGTTAGCATAAGCAATGGTATCATCTAATGTTATTACTTTATCGTATTCTGTTTTATTTTCTTTTAAAAAAGATTTTAAACCATCTAAAGAATCTGCTCCTTGTATTAAAAACTCTTTACCGTTGCTTGCAATTACTTTATTATTTTTATATATAAAGCCAAAATTAGCAAATGAAGAATTATTAAATCCTGTTCCTGGTTTTATATCGACTTCTGCTGATGCACTATTGCTTTCACCTACTTGACCTTGAAATAATTCTTGAGTTAATTGATCTTCATTTAAATTATCTACAGCAGAGTCAAAAATTTTATCATAATTGACCTTGTAAGTAGTAGTTTCTATCACGTCAGTGCTAGGGTCGTCTACAGTTATATTTTCTCTACCTATACCACTGTCAGGTCTAAACAAATCGTCTACAATCATAGCCTCTGTTACCTCATAACTAGCATCTGCTTGGTAAGGTTTTACAACTCTACCTGGTGTAGCTTTAATTTCTACTTGCTCTAGCTCTCCTGCTTCAATAGTAGGAGTTATAAAATTAGAATAATAAACATTACCGTTAGCATCTTTAAACTTAAGCATAGACTCTTGTGATATAATATCAGGATACACTTTTGTGTCTTCTAATGTTACTAATCTTTTTGATTTACCACCTTCTATTTCTCCTGTAGCCGTAGGAGAAATACTTCCAGGTTGTTCTACTTCTAGTTCAACAGCTTCTGTTTCTTTAAAAACAGGTCTAATAGCTACCAACTCAGCGTCTTCTGGTACTTCTACTCTTTCTCCACTTTCATTAGTATAAAATAAATTATCTGATAATTCTATTTCATCTTCTGTTATAGGCGTAAAATCATTGTAAAAACTATTATAAGAACTTATATTAGTATTAGAATTTATCTCTTCTTTTATTTGATTTAATAAAAGTTTTCTAGGTAACTTAGCGTTTTTGTTTTGAGGTAAATTAAAAAAGTTATCTGATAAACGCTTTGATAAATTATTTAAATTTTCATCTCCAAGATCGAATACAAAGTCTTTATCTATTCTTCTAGGAACTTGCTTAATTGATTTATCTAAAGCTACATCAGCTCTTCTTTTGTATATAGCTTGATCTTCTTTTAACTTAACTATGTCTACTTTTGGTGGATCAGTATCTATAGCCGATAAAGGCTCTACCGATTCTAATTCCGTACTCTCTTGTGCTTGAGGTTCCGGCGTTACATCCGCACTCTCTGCAACACCTTCTGTCTTTTCCACTTCTTCAACAGGCTTATTTTCTTCGTCCCATATTTTTAGCTGTTCTATAGCTTCAGCTCTAGACATACCTTGATCTTTCAAAGACTGTATATACTTTAATCTTTCTGACATAATTATATTTTATTTTGTTTGAGGAGTTTCTAAACCGTATCTATCAGCCATTAGTTTAATTCTTTCTCTATAAGAACCATATTGTTTAGGTGGTGTCTTACCTTTATTAGACTTAGCATATTCGCCAGAAGCATAAGTGTTTCTATAGAACGCGTCCATAGTATTTAAAACTTCTTGTGGGCTTAAATCTTTAATATCTAGTTGTTCATATATAGAATTAATATCTTCTTTACCACTATTATAATTACTTGTTTTATCTATTTTTCCAGCAGCTTTAGACATCAAAACTTTAGGATTCCAACCTGCGTTGTAATGGAACATTTGCATCATATCTTTAACGGCTGGATCTGCGTCTTTTAATTCTGGAAAATCTACCATTAAAGCTTTTTTATCTTGTCCATTTTTATATTCACCAAAAGACTTATCACTGTCATAATGATCTTTTACGCCTTGTACATCATAAGTACCACTTAAATCTACTAATTCACCTTTTGGACCTACTCTACCGCCTACGCCTTCAAAAGATATTAATAAATCATCAAAACCATCCTGCGTCTTAGGATATTTTTTATCATCACGCAGCGTCCCTAGTTGTTTAATTTTTTCTTCACTAGGTTTATTTGGTAAAAAACCATATGAATTAACTTCTTCTACGCCAAACACTTCATCTACATCAGCATCTTCTACTTTCTCTTCAGCTTTTTCTGTAGTATCAACTACCGTACCGTCTTTAACTTCATCCTTTTGTTCAGGTTTTTGCATGTCATCTTTAATAGGAGCAGGCTTACCACCTTGTTTTTGTGAAAGATCTATAACTTTAAAAGGAGTAGTATCATCAGCAGCTTCTACATTGCCGTCTAGCTGCATCATAGCATCTTTATCAAAACCTTTTAATTTTCCTAATCTTCCTCTAACATCGGTCCAAGCATTTATATCTTGTTTTATATAACCTTCTTTTTCAGAGCCAGGTTGGAATATAGCATTAGCACCACCTTGTGATTCTATACTAGCCTCTAGTTCTGCTAACTGTTCGCCTTTAACACCTTGATCTACTGCGCTTTGTATTAATTGAGCACCTGTTACATAGTTACCATTTAAACCATCTTGATTCATGGCGTTGTTAAGTAAAGCCACGGTATATGCTGTTTTATCAGGAGCGTTAGTATAAGCATCTTTTACTTCTGTATAACTGTGAGTACCACCTGTTAATCCAGGTACATTTTTAACTTCAAATCCACCAGTTTTTAATGCTTCGACTTTTTCGTCTTTTTCTATTTTCTTTTGTTTAAGCTCTTGAGCTGTAAAGTTATTTTCAGCATCTTTACCATACTTATCTAATTGTTTTTGGTATAATAAATCTATAGCTTGCTTTTGCATTTCTTCGTTAGCTGGATCATAAACACCTTTACCACCCATCAATTGCCACTGAGATTGAGTTAAGGTGCCATTGCCTTTAACATATTTTTCTATATTGGCTTTTAAAGTTGCATTAGCTCTGTCGTATGTTTTAGTAACTTCAGTTATTTTAACATCTTTACCTGAAGCTTTATCTTTACGATATTGCATTAGCTTTTCTTTAAATGGCTTATAGTCATTACCAGCTATATCCCAAACACCATCCATGAACTTATTAAAATCTTCTTCATTAGTAACGCCTACTAAGTCATTACCACCTTCTTTATACATCTTATATTCAGCAGCATTTAAAGTAAAAGTCTCTTCAGTGTCTGGATCATTATAAGTCATCGTGACACCTGTAGGTCCTGTTGTTACTTGAAATCGTTCTGGGTGTCTACTAAATTTAATATCATGTAACATGTGTGTTTTAGTAGAAGCCAATGGATCATTGCTAAGTAAAACAGCACCTGCTTTATCATCTGCTAATCTATCTTCTCCTGTTGGACTATAAGCACCCGCAATTTCTTCTGACTCTTGATTTAATAATCCTGCCATTATAGGATATTGTTCTATCATGTTTCTCAAAGCTCTTTCAGCAGCTCTATATTCCGTACTGTCTTCTTGCGCTTCTCCCATTATATCTAAATAATGATTAGCATTATCTTTTAATTGGTTTTCAACAGTAACATCTTCAGCTTCCCAGTCTTCACCTCTTTCTTGATTTATGTGTTCCCAGTTATCTATTTTAACTTGGTAATCCATAACAGCTTTATCTCTCTTTTTATCAAAAGTAGCATAATCTTTATCTCTTTTTTTTGCAGCATCTTGAGCAGCTTGTAATTTAGCTTTTTGTTTAGCGGCTAATTGAGCTTGCATTTGCTGTCCTATTTGAGCAAAGCCTTGATTAAGCTTTTCAAAAGATTTATCTATTAATTGACTTGGTTGTCTGTATGTTCCCATATTTATCTTAATTTATTAATTAGGGCCATGAGTAAGCACTAGTGCTTCCGCTGCCTTGTAAGTTTACTACCGTCCCTGAATTAGGTGGCTGACTACTAGTTCCACTTGTTGTCCCTGGATTAGTGGGTAGAGTTGTAGAAATATTATAACCGCTCCCGGTATTTACTTTCCCGGCGCGCCAATACCAGCTGTAACCATGCTGCTAGCCATACCTGTAAAAGCGCCCATAGCGTCTGATTGAAACTGCATTTGTTGAGCTCTTTTATTATCTAACTCCGCCTGTGCTCTATCAAGAGCCATTAATTCTCTATTTTCCTCTTGTTGCCAAGCGTCTTGATCTGCTTGTATAGCGGCTTGATCTAATTGCAATAGTTGTGATTGTTTAGCTTGTTCGCCTTGTGCTCTTAGCTGAGCATTGTTAGCTTCTTGCTGTTCAATACTAGCTGTCATACCTTTCTTGCTATCAGCAGCAGCTCTAGCTAAAGCAGTAGCACCACCAGCACCAAAACCTCCTGATCTCATAGCGTCTAAAGTGTTGGCTAGAGATTGATCTGCTTCTTCTATTTGCATTTTAGCAGCTTCAACAGCTACAGGCAGGTTTTCGTAAGGATTAGAAACATTTTCTTTTAAAGCAAGTATATCATCTTTTGAATTCATAACTTCTTGCCTGCTGTTTTCTAAGTTTTCTAATTGATCTTTTAATCCTTTTGCCTCACCTTTAGCTTTGTTAGCTTTGTGTAAAGCTATAGCGCCTGATACACCTTGAGCTACTAAACCAGCAACTACTATAGGTAATATACCTTGTTGAGGCTCATAGTTGTGATTTACTAATTCTATAATTTCTAATAACATATTTTAATTTTAATAAGATGAAACAACGTATTTAGATCCTACAGAAAACAATTGTTTCTCACCACCTACATTTGTAGTGTTGTCTGTAGACATTCTTACAGTTGAATAATAACCTTTTATACCACTCATAGAGTTTCCAAATGTAACTTCGCCAGGTGCTACTTCAGAATCGTTTACTAAATTTGCGTAGTATTTATTTTCTTTCAAGTAAAATCCAGATCTTAAGTTCTGCCCCGTATTAGGATCTGTATAAGACCCTTGGTAATAACTAAGAACTTTATTTATAGTATCATTAGTAGTATACCAATTAGATCCAGGTTTTAAATCACCTGTAGGATCAGATAACATAAAATCTACTTGCCAGCCATTGCTGCCTTCATAGTTTATAGTTTGAAAGTTTTTGCTAACCTGAGGTTGAGGATTAAAAACAAACTCAACACTAGATTCATATCTTTCATTATAAAACAAACCTCTTGAGTTTTCAGTAACCTCATCATAATGCATGTATATATCTCCTTTGTTCATTGAGAAAAACTTATTCTGCAAGCTAAACATATCTGTAGGCATATAGTTGTAAAAACTAACCCACCCTTGAACATCTTCTTCAAATGCTAAAGTAGAATAGTCAACAGTAGGTGATTGTGCTGAAGGAGTAGAACTAAGTATATTTTGTTTTTGTATTGAAATAACATAATTGCTATTTCTATTATCATAAGAACCTATTACAGCATCTTTAACATACTTAACAAAATTAACTTCAGAAATAGTATTAGATCCTGTAATACCAAAGTCACTAATGTTGAATTTTCTATTCATAAAGACAGTGGCTCCTTGCTCTTCACCATTCATAGCTCTAAAATTTAAAGCATATAAATCTTGAAAATATATACCATTTATAGAAAGCAACATACCTGGTTTTAATTCTTTTAAATCTAAATTTATAGAAGTAGAAGTGTTAGTATTTTGTAAAGTTATTTCTTGCCTAACTGCAACACCAATAGCAGAATACAAAGTCATCTTGTATTCTTTAATAACCAAAGTGTCTGTTATGTTGTTTAATTTGTCTCTAAAAAAATCAACCATACCATATTTGGATATTTCTGTTAATCCATCTCTTGATAATCTCATTACAGAGTTTCTTCTTTGATCTGTAAAATATTTTCTAAAACCAAATACTCCAAAACTTTCAGGATTAGTACTTATTCCATATTTTCCTAAATAAGGAGTTATCTGACCAAGAACTATACCTGGAGGCAATGTTTGAGTACCACCTTCTGCTGTGTAAACAACATCTTTATCTATTAATGCTTGACTTACTTTGTCTTCTTGAAAAACTATTAAATTAGTATCTGAAGCGTATAACTTTTGTATTGAATTATTAGCTGGATCAAGAGCTCTTGTTATAGGCGAAGCTGTTGAAAAAACGTTAGTCTTGTTTATTCCAGTTCTAGAATTATAAACACCAGAGTGTATTAAAGCGTTAAATCTTAATTCTTGATTATTACTATCTTCAACTAAATAGGCTTTAACTCCAAAGTCAACGCTGACATTATTATAACCACCATCTATCCTAGCTTCTTCTACAAACCAATTTCTTTCCCTACCAACCTCAGCATTAGGTGTAGTATTTAATAAACTACCTTCAGCAAAAGCTATAGACTGCACATTATTCCATTGAGCCAATGTGTTTCCAACACCTGCCCTACCACCCCAAGGAAATATAGGTGGAACTTGGTAAATACTGCTGTCACCTGGGTTTCTTCTAATCAAATCAGTTGCCCAAGGTAAACTAGGCCAAGTAGGTAAGTAATAAGCTTCTTCAACAGCTGTATCACTAACACCTGCATTAACGTGTGTCGTAACAGTAGAGTTTCCAACCGCAGTACCAGAAGGTTGCTCTGTTAAATCACCATTTACTTTCTTTAACCAAAAAGAATTAAAGTATTTTATTTGAAAAGCATATGCCATATTATTATTATTACTTGTTTTTTTTGTTAGTTACTCTATATAATCCAGCCTGGTAAACCATATGTACCTGATATGTCACCAATGTTTACAGCCCAAGGAGTTATCATAATAGGCAAGTCCCATTCAAAGTACTGTCCACCACCGTTAGCGTCTGTAGCTCTAACAGTTACAACATATCTTCCACCTGGCACTGTTAATCCATAAATTTGGCCAGACACGCCTTGACTGTATAGGTATGGTTTACCACCTCCAAAAGCTGATCCACTAGCGTAGTTTGTGTTGCCATTAGGTCCAATTTGTAAATAAGCTTTAGATGAGCCTGTATTAGAATTGTTAGGATCTTCAACTACAGAAAATAACATATCTGAAAAACCTGCATCATTTGGATTAGAACCAGGCCCCAACTTATAGTAAGGTGAATTAACATCAGTGTCTATGCCACCTAAATATCTTATAAAACCACCTAGATTATTTTCAACATCAGTGTAGTTATCACCTTGTTTAGCACTTAAACATCCATCATAAAAAGTATTATAACCTTGAACTAAAGTTTGAACATTGGTAGCATCAGCGGGAGTGTTAGCATATGTAATAAAACCTTCTATGTCTGGCCAGTAATGAACTCCTTGATTATATAAAGATCCTACTGTTGGCTCTCCACCAGCAGAAGCCAGCAACTGACTGTCGTCATTGGCAAAATATATGGGATTATTAGGTAGTCCTAAGGCCGCAGACACTGTAGGTTCTGATCCAAAAACTAACTCATAAGTAGCAGCAAGTCCTCCTGCCGAAGGATTCTGGTCAGTAAAGTATCTTCTAGGTACATATGTGCTAACTTGGTACATTCTAGGTATACTCCAAACCACTTGATTACCCACTCTATTACTCCAACCAGTCGGTGTAACTTCTATAGGGTTAAAAGGTGGATTACTAGCATATGAACCATACATACCATTTGATGCATTGAGATAGAATAATCCTGTAGCGGCATTTGCTGGATTTGGAGTTGCTTGATTAAAGCTATAAGTAGAAGAGATTACTGGACCCCAGTTAGGAGTTCCTTGATTACTATAAAAACTGTTATAAACAGCTGGAAAATTAAAACCATATGGGGTTACTACTTGAGACGTGTTTGTTAAACTAGTATAAAGCTGTGTACTGTTTGAAGTTGAACCACCATCTACGCTTGAAGTTTCAGTCTCATATATACCTAAAGAGCCAAACGCTTGTGTACCATAATTAGGGCCACTAGTTCCGGAATTGGAGTTCCATAAATATTGTCCATCAGCTATTGGAAGACCAACGCTACTTGATATTGAAAGAGTTTTATTAAAAATTCCACTTATTAATTGATCTCTTGTTCTTTCGTTATTAGCTGGTGGATTTGTTGCAAAGTATTCATTTGGAGCTCTATTATATAAAGTACCAGGTACATTTATATTTATTTGAACTCCATCTGTAGTTCTTGTAACTAAAAAAGAAAAAACAAAATTATTTAAAGCAGGATTAGCGTCGAATATCCAACCAGGGTTTGTAACAGCATTAAAACTAGCTAAACTAATATTTATTACTCCAGAAGATACATTTGTAACATTAAATAAATCACTAACATTATTTATAGCTGAACCTCCTCTTGTTATGCCTGTTAATTCTAATGTTGTTATACCATCTAAAAAAGCGCCATTTACTCCAATAGCTCTAAAGTCTGATGTTATTTCTGTTCCAAAATTATCAGCTTCACTCCAAGATATTTCATTTAAATTTATACCTACAGGAATAGTATTGTCGTTAAATTTTATATTATTATTTAAATCATTTATCAAACCTGAAGTAGTAGTTTCGTAAAATAATTCTAAATTACTTTCAACAGGTTTAGTTTCAAAAACAGAAAGAGTTGGACCTTGATCTACAGCTGTACTGAAAGCCGTTGATAATTGAGAAGAAGAAACACCAAACTGTTTTTCTACTTCTACTCTAGCTATTAAAGGATTATTTTGACCTAAATAAAATTGTAAAGGAACTGTTTTATTTGCAGAATTTATTATAGTATCTCCAAGTTCTAAATCTTGCATAGTGCCTATTTCAACAGCTGTGTCAAAACTGGTGTTAGGATCTACTTGAGTGCTAGAAAAATTCCAAGTGCCACCAGTGGGATTAGTTAGAATATTTTTAACTCGAGGATATAAAGTAGCCGAAGATCTAAATTTCAACTGATCAGGACCAACCTCGTTTAAATCTCTAGGTATTTTATTTATATTGTCGTTTATTAAAACAACATGGGATGTAAATCTTTCTTGACCAACAGGGTATTTGAATTCAGGAATTGGTAACGCAGTGGCAGTAGGCTGTACGCCAGTTTGTTCTGCTGGATAACCTGCTAAAGCTCCAGGTAGATAAGCATTATAATATTCTTGCTCTTGCTGTTTAACAACTATTTTATAACTAAAAAAACCTAATTCATTTTGACTAGACACTCTGGTAGTAGCAGTAATTGTATTTCCTCCAGCTGTAAATTGAACGGCTTCGCCAAATAAATAACCCGTACCTTGAGTAACTATTACTATACTTGAAACATCAATTATATATTTACCACTACCAGCAGGATCTAATATAGTGTTAAAATTTATAGTACAACCAGAGCCAACGCTAGCTTGAGAAACTGGCACTACAGCAATATTTGTAAAGTTTTGTACAGATCCAAAATCTTGATTATCTATTATGTTTAAAATAGCTACTATAGCTCCATCAGCTAAGGTGAAAGCACCTGGATAACCGTTTAAATCTTTAGCTTCTGGTATAGGAGAATAAAAAGTAGCTTGAAGAGCATCACCTGGCCAAGTATCTCTAGATGAACCTCCATAAGTGTTATCAGTAATTAAATTTTGCTCTACAGATTTATACCTATGGTATATAGTATCGCCTTTAGCAGCTGCATTTGTATTTGATTTTTGTTTAGATAAAATAACATTTGAAGATCTACCATATCTATCACTCAATACAACACCAACTTGGTAAGTTCTATTTTGCTTTAAAGTGTGGTTTTGATATTCTTTTCTAATGTAATAGTCTTTGTCTGTGTATATTGATGGCTGAGTACCTGTACCATTCCATGTTGGAAGTGGAAATTTATCAGAAACAGCTATTGTGTAGTCTAAATTTATTGGTGAAGAGTGTTTGTCTACAAAATTACCATATATAACTCTGTTACCTGCAACCTCTTGAGCAAATGCTTTAATTGGAACTGCATCACTAACTCTAGTTATTTCATCTTCTGGAAGAACTCTCCATGGTTTTTTACTTTGATAATTATAATTGTAATACTGCTCTACAGTGCTATTAAAGTCTTCATTTTTCAATGTGTCTACAACCATTACATTACCAGAGTCCGATGTTTTTATTAGTATATCTATTTCTGTTACTTTTAAAAGATCGTTTAATTGACTAAAATTCATTAAGCTACCAGAAGTTTCAAACTTAGCTGGAGCTGGAATAAATAAATTATAATCATTAATTTTATTCTGCATAAAGTCAACAATAGTAGTTTCAAAAGTTTTAGATTCTTGACCTTGTGTTCCAGCTGCTTTTACCTCTATAGTTCCATCATCTATATTATTAACTGCTAAATCTCCTATAAAATAACCATCTTGCTCTGGAACAAAACCAATTTGAGTAAAAGGAGCCATTAAAGAATATTCTCCGTCGTCAAACTTAAACCTGTAACTAAATCTTATATACTTTCTTTTAGCATATTGAGAGTCTCCTGGCCAATTAACGTTATATAAAGGGTTTTGTCTTTGAAAATATATTATATCTTTAGTAGCTGTAGATCCAAAAAGAGCACTAGAACTAAGACCAGCATCACTATGAAAAGTAATAGTAGTGACACCTGTACCTACGTTTACATTGTCTACTGTTACTTTAGAATCTATACGTGCACTAGTGATTAAATCACCGTCTCTCAAGTTAGTTGCTTGTTCTGGTTGTATATTAAAATGTTCTCCTTTTATAACAATAGAAGAAGCTGAAGGTACTGTTGATATTTGAGCAGAAGTATGTATTGGTAAATATTCACTAGTTACGTCTTTCATTCCTGAATTGTATAATGAATAGTTTAAGTTACCTTGAAACTCATTACCTGGATTTCCATTATTTGGCCTTAACTCTAATAGACATATTGGGTTATAAGGATAGTACTTAGCTACAGATATATGATCTTCATTATTGTAGTAATTAGGATTAGCTAAAGCTGTTTTTATGTTTAGTTTTCTTGGTTGATTTCTATTGTCAGTCCAAAACAATAAATCTTCTATTATATTAGTACCTATGATTTTATGTGTGTCAGAAAAATTTAAATAATTACCCTGAGTTAAAATGTTGTAAGTTCCATCAACAGCATTAAAAACAGCTATAGCTGATGCTACTGTTGGCTGTATAACACCTGGCGTTCTTAAATCATTAGACAATGTGTCAGCGGAACTATCTGTAAAGCTAGTTAAAAAAACAACAACTCTATTTTTAGACTCGTCTACACAATGACCAATACAAGTCATAGGCTGATACCCATCACCACTGCTAGAAATATTAAAACTAAAATCAGTTTTGTATAAGTTGCCTAGTATATTTTCTAAAGAACCAACTCCTTCACCTTCTGATTTGCTTATAGTTACATTAAAAGCTTCTCTATATTCACCGTTAGTAATTAGTCTAGCGTCTAGATCTCTATTCATTCTAGACTTGATAAAAGTATTTTTAGCTTCTGCCATATTTAATGTTTAATCCATTTAGACTTACCTCTCATAACTTGAGTAAAGTCTTCCATTTTTATATTACTTAATCTTATCTTAGCATTTCTTAACTTCGCAGACCTATCTCTTTTATACCTATTTATTATATATTCTGGAACAGCAGGCCTATTGCATATCATAGAGTGCATTATGTGAGTATATAAAGCATCTTCTGCTAATTTAGGCACTCTACTATCCTCAGCATAAGCTAGTCCATCAGAGATGTACTCTAGGGTTATTAATCTACCTGATAAATTACCACTAAAAGCAAAAACGCCTCTTCTATTATCTACAGTAAACCATCCGTTTCTTTGTGAACTTTCAGGACTTAAACCATATCTTTGGCCGTAGGCACTTTTCCACCATGACCAATCATAAACATTAGCGTTAGTCATTAATTGAGAAGACACTTGACCATTTAAATTATCTTGATCAGCAGATCTCCATCTGTCATTAGTTATAGCTTGTTGAGATTCTATATTGTTTCCGTATTGATCTTGAGTTGGTATACCTTGATCATCTTGAACTAAAGGAGCTGTAGGATTAACAGTTAGTTTAGTGTTATGTATTATATGTTTAACTCCCATTTCATCTATATAAGATAGCTGAACATAGTTAACGTAGTCTTGAGGAAGTGGTAAAGATAAATTAGCTGGTATAGTTAATTCTTGTATATTAACAGACTTCAATGTGTCGTAGCTGAACTCTTGCAAACCTCTTTTAGCATGAAACAATACATCTGATCTTTTAGCTCTTGTTAAAACCATGTCTGTACCTACAAATGCTAGCATAAAATTGTTAACAATATCTTTTAGAGTTGTGTATTGGTAATTTTTATAATTGTCCCATACGGATGATTCTTTTAATTTTACCGTAATCAAAGATCCTGTAGCTACAGCTTGAGCAGTTGTTACTGTAAGTACTTGAGTAGTTGTTGCAGGATCGTTAGTGTTAGATAGTGTAGTATTTAAAACATCTGATAAATTATACGGGGCTTGCCCAAATTGTAAAACGTTATCTATATATATATCGTAGTTATCTACAGATTTTTGCGTAGAACCGTTTGTCCAAATTAAAGAAGTTAAACTTGATGGCCAATTAATAGTTTGTGTTGTAGTTCCACTTCCAGCTTGAGTAAATTCACCAGTGTAATATTCTGAGTTGTTTTGCTTTATTAAACCCGGTACTTCGTAATTAGTTACATTTGACATATTTTATCTTTTTTCGTTTGCTTCATTTTGAACTAGCTCTTGTTGAGCTGCTTGTATTACTTGTGGGTCTCTTATTATAATGCCAGAATATTTTAATATTTCTAATACTACTTCTGTTTGTTGAGAAACATCTATTTCAAAATTAGTACTACCAGTTGTTACCGCTGTGTTTATACTTGAAGAGCTTAAATTAAAAGTTAATTCACCAGTACCACCTAGTAGATTACCTGCTATTGTTATTGAATCTCCTACAGAAAACCCACTACCAACACTTACCACAACTATAGAATTAACAACACTACTAGAATTCGTTGTTATAGAAAAAGTAGCATTAACACCTGATCCAGTAGTAGTATAGGTACTAACACTAGTAGTAGTACTAGCCGTAGGGTTTGTAGGTTGTGTAGATATAGATGTTGTATCTATAGAACTAGCTAATGGAAATGGTGAAGTTAAATTGTCATATATATACTGACCAACACTTCCTAAATTATAACCCCATCTAACATCTTTTGGTTTTCTAATATAACTAAATTTAACATCTTCATTTGAGGGATTTATAGGAGGATTAAAAGAAGTTGTTTTAGGGTAAACTTCTACAGTGTCTTTAGTTAATATACCTATTGGAAAATGTATATTCGGTTGAGTAAGTGGAGATAATATTTGTTGTTTATACTGTCTTCTATTAACTATCTCTATTTCTGGAGTTTCATTGACAGCCGCGAAATAAATAGATCCTAACCTGTAGACTTCATTATTTCCTACACTGTCTTTAGGATAACCATAAACACCATTGGTAAAACTAGAAGATGATTTATATTCTTCAAACACTTGCATAGTATCTATCATATGATCTATTCTGCTAGCAAATTCTTCATTTGTTTTGGGCATACGTAGATACTGATTATAATCATCAAAGAACTTTTCAAATAGTTCAAGTTGAACTTGTGTAGCTACTCTGTTAAATTCATCTGGTGTTAAATATCCTCTTTGTTCTTTATTAAGTATACTTAACACTGTTCTATAAACAGTATTTACATTTATATCCATATTTATATTTTTAAAAAAAAAGGCGGCCGCATAGCCGCCTTATTTATAATCACTTGTTATTTTAGTTTTTTCTGTATAGATTTATAAACTTCAACACCTTCGTCTGTTTTAAACCACGCAGCCATTGCTGAATACGGATTCTCGTCAAAAGGTACATTCATTAATTTTCTACCATTACTAGCCCAAGTAAATGATCTTTGATCACTAGCTAGACTTATTATTCTGGCTTCTACAGATTTTATTGCAAAGTTTCTTAACTCTACATTTTCATCTTGAGATAATTCTATAAACAAACTAGGGTTTTGTTTAGCAAATATTAATATATCTCTTTTTAATTCTTTAGAACTTAAATTACTAACATTAGAACCTACTTCAACTCTTAATATAGCTTCAGCTTTATCTATTTCCATGTCATACGCAATATTCATCGCGGCTACCTCTAGTTCTAATATATCAAACTGATCTTCTGCTTGAACAACAGCGTCAAATTCTTTAAATATAATATTTTTATGAGGATGTTTGTCTAAAAATTCTTGAAAATTTCTTTTTTCTTTAGGAACATACAAATGACCTTTTTCAAAAACAATGTGTTTTAATGTAACAGGACCTTTTTGTTCATCAACAAAAACAGATCTTTGATTACTTGCATATCTAAGTTCTCTTTCATAACCAGCTTTTGGATCAAACCATACTAAAGGGTATCTAGAACTATGCTTGCTAGGTATTGTATGAGTTAGAGGTTCTTTACCTCCTACTAAGTAGTAATTTCTATCTTTATATTCCCAAGTGTCTTTTTTAACCTCTTGCTTGGGAGCAGGAGCTTTTTTTGTTTTTTCCATAATATAATATAATATAATAATTAA
>JAAHTG010001081.1_pt1 | contig 20150 bp, 7 predicted proteins | sample 6116081 | NCBI WGS metagenome assembly JAAHTG01 (sample SAMN13939989, study PRJNA603662) | sponge metagenome | isolation source: marine sponge | host: Mycale hentscheli | place: New Zealand | collected 2005 | reverse complement strand
TATATTTTCTATATGGATCTTTTTCAAATGATCTACCTGTAAAGAAATTTAAATGTCCATTTTCATCATAAGAGGGTATAATAATCATATTAGCATAATTACCATATTCACAATAGCCTAAATTATATCTTTCAATATCATCCATTGTTAAACCTCTATTTTTAAGATAATTCCATGCTTGTTTACCTGTTATTCCTGTAGCATTATTAGTTACTTGTTTAAATTCATTAGGTAATTTAACATCAATTACTTTTTCAACTATTTTACGTTCATTCTCATTAGCAACTAATTTAAATAATTCAGTAAATTTTTCAGATGATGCTTTAATTTGTTTAAATAGAGTAGAAATACGTGTACCTTTTTTATCACATACCCAACAATGCCAAGGATTATAACCTTTTTTATTTTCTGAGAAATTAACTTCTAATTTAGGTTTAGCATGGTTACAAAAAGGACAATGATAAGATTGATTACCTCTAGCAGTTCGTTTTCCAGTACCTAATACAGAGTTAACTAAGTTAACTAATAGTTCGTTTACCATATGACCCAATATACATAAAGTATTTTGCTAATCAAAGTCTTTCCTAAAAAACTTTCCTAATATGTTATCATTAATATGAGCACTATGTTTATCTTCTAATATTCCACATTTAAATAGATGTTTAGTTTCATAGTATGTAAGTAATTTTTTATTAGGAACAAATTGCAATATGCGTTTTTCCCAATTTTCACTTGCATTATCTTCTTTCGATAATGTAAGAATTTCTTTTTGGGATCCAAAATAATCTTTCCAATCAGATTCAGTAATTACTTTTTGTTTAATAGGAACACGGCCTCTTAACCCTTGTTTTGATCTTTCTTCTCTAAGTTCTGCTAGGGCTTTTTTACCTAATCGTTTATTTCTTTCAAAATAAAGTACTTTTTTACCAATGTATCTTACGTCAGTTGGTTTATATCTAACTTCATAAATAAATCCATAAGTTCCTTCTGGCATATCCTTTATTGATGTTATAACCCTTCCCTGGTATACCCAGGTAGCGGTTGTTGGCATATGTTTCATATGTTAGTTTGTATCAAAATTGATCATGAATGTTGTATCTGTAGAAAGTGACATAGGTATAGGTCTTGGTAATTTACCAACACACACCAAGTCATTACTTTCATTATATAACCCTACTGTTGTTACATAAGGAGTAAATAAAGATCCAGTACAAAAATCATGGTAAACTTGAGTATTTTCTGATTTATCAACGTCAGTAGTTAATAATTTAATAAAACCATTTCCTGTACCTCCTCCTAAATCAGATCCTGCTATTTCTAATTTATCTCCTACACTATAATTTCTTCCACCAAATATTTCTGATAATGTAGGAGGAATTGAACTATTATCAGCTAATGATTGAGAAACTTCTATACTGGTAACGGCTCCAGCTGCTACTACTACATTTAATATAGCTCCTTTTGTTCCAGCAAAAGTATCTATTCCATTAACATTATAAGCAGCTTGACCTAATAAAGTATTTCCAAAATATTCTTGGCCTCTTTGTGGTTGTGGAGCATAATTAGCATTTTGATTTGTTAATAAATTAAAGGAATCAGAATATTTAATTCTAGTATTTCCAATTTCTCCAGCTTGGAATTGGATTAAATGAACACTATCATTAGCTACATTTGTAGTAAATAATGAACATGAAATTTCACCATTAAATCCATCTACTGAATTTATAGCATTACAAAAACCTTGTGCTACACCAGCTGCACTACCTGTACTATTAAATTGTACTTGACCTAATGCATTTCTTGTTCCATTTTCATTTCCATCATATCCTACAAATTCTAAACTTCTACCACCTGCTGATACTAACTCTAATCTATATTGTTGTCCAATAAAATTAGTATTACTATCTTTAAACACATAATAAGTTGAAGCATTTGTAGTACCAAGTAATGTTTTTGGTTCTATAGCATAAGTATTATCTGCTAAACCTGCTAAATTTCCAGCATTAAATGATGAAAATAATTGTCCTGGTTTAGTAGTTAATACACCTGGTACTCCTAAAGCTGATGGGTTAGTTGTAAATGTAAATTCACTTTCTTTTACAGTACATTTATATTGATTTTCATCTATTGTTATTGATGATGAATACGATAATGAAGATGACATTATATTAGGATTCATATTATTTTTATATCCTACATTATGAGCAAATTCTCTTAAACTACCACTATCTGGTCCTGTTATTACAGCTATTCCTTGTGAGTAAAATATTTGTCCTACACTTCCTGAAAAGAAAGCTGTTCCTGCTGAGTTTGATTGTGTTACTATTAAATTTCCTTGTCCATCATCATCAACTATACTACGTGTAAAATTAATTGAAGATGTATATTCAAATTGGAATGAAGATGGTTGAATTGCTTCACCATACAACATTGAAGGTATAGATATTACAGAAGGTCCTCTTGGAGCCTGAATATAATGTAATGTAATATCATCATTTGTTACTGCATTACCATTTACTATAGTAATTAAAGTATTATTTTTTAATGTTAATCCACTTAAAGTACCATTTACATCAGGATTAATTCTTTCTTCTACAAATTGACTAGCTGATACTACGGGTGTTACTGCTCCACCAGCTGTTAATGTAAAAGGAGATGTATTACCTCCTGTATATTCTACATGAGATAAAATATAAGTTTCATTAATTCCTTTAGCTAATAAATTTGGTAATGTTGCAAAAGATAATTCAGTTGCACTAATAAATGCTTGAAAATCTGCTACTGCAGATTGAGATATTTGTGTATCTGTTCCAGCATATCCTTGTGGTGCTTTAGATGCTGAAAATTGAGCAAATTTTCTATCTTGTGTTAGTGAGGATTGTAAAAAATTTTCAAATCTAGGACCAGTAGTATTACCAACATACTGATCAAACCCTAAACTATTTCCTGTTGGACCTATTCGTCCTGGGATTAAACTTTGTGTGGGCATTGGATCCCCTGTAGATGCTGTTAAATAATTTGAATAGTATAATTGTTTAATACTATTAAAAACAGTTACACCATCTTGCATTGTATTAAATCCTGTATCGTAGGATCCTGATAAATAAGTGCCTTGCTGTGATTGATAATATTCGATTTGTACATCTGAGGATGAAACTTGATTATTCTCAAACCTAAAACGTTTATTAGCTTTAAACGGAGAGACTACTACTTCATTAGTATTAAATTGTTTGTAAACAGCCATTCATCTTAAAAATCTAATTTAACTCGTACAAGTAATTCTTTCGTAAAATTCTTTTCTAATGGTCTTGATAATTTAGCTACTGCTAATAAATCATTATTTGTGTTATATAAACCTACTGTTGTTATGTATGTTGTTGGATTTTCAATAAATGAAGAAAATAAAACTGCTCCTGTAGATGATGAGATAAATGATGGATTAGCTGAATAGTTATATTCTGAATTTCTTGCTCTACAAAATATATAATCAGATGATAAATCTTCTTTTGAATTTATAGTAAATTGTCCAACTCCAGGATTTCCGTTAGAAACTCCTCTATTTAAAGCATCTACAAAACTAAGTGCATTTTCACCTTTTGTATCAAATGATCTACTAGTTCCAAAATTAATTCCTCCTGCTTCTGGTATTGCATCTAAAGCAGATCCATTTAATATTAATGTATTAATGTCTGGTAATAAGAAACCATATGATCCTGAATTAGATGTATAACCATTTACATTTTTAAGATTACCTCCTAATACACCTGCTGAACCTGATATTATTTGAAAAACTCTTCCAGCATCAGTAAATTGTACTGTTGATGCTATTTTGCTATCATCTGTCAATGTTATTGTAGATGTTGCAGCTGCACTACCAGCAGTACCACCCATCCAATTTCCATCTATTCTTATATAGATATCATTTGTTCCATCTGCACCACCAACTCCTGTACCTAATATTTTAAGTAACATTCCAGCTCTTATATTTCTTGAAGAATTATTAGAAAATGTTATTGATGTAAAACCAGTTGATGTTAATGCTTGAAGATTTACAGTACCTGTAAATATTGGTACATTTGGATTATTTGTAGTTAAATCTATTGCTACTCCACTAGAATCAGTCCATACAAGATCACTATTAGCAATTGTAGCATAAGTACCTGCTACTACTGTTAATGATAAAGGATCTAAAACATTTTGAGTTGTTATAGTTGATGTTACTAATTGACTATTATATCCTCCTAATTTTAATGTCCATGTTCCAGGTAAAATAGATTGTTTATATCTTGCTCTTTCAATTGGCATTGCATACCAATAAGAAGATGTTACACCACCAAATATAAATGAAGCATTTTCATCTCCTAATACTAAATTTCTATATTGACCATAATTTGTTCTTGTTGGAGTAGATCCAGTTACTAAATTATTTAAAAATTGGCTACCACTACCTTGTTCATCTCCATAAGCTATATCAAATTGTATTTCAGCAGATACTTCTGTTGAAGCTGTTTGGAAAACTGATGTATAATACTCTTGTACATTACTAGATATTTGTGTTGATGATGTATAAAAGAAAGTTAAGTTAGGATTATTATCACTCCACATAGGTGCAGTTACTGAATCATTACTAACTACTAAATCACCTTGGCCTAATAATACATAAGCACCTCCTTGTGTTAATGCTGGATTAGCTAATCTTGCATTTGGGTTTGAAGAATTTGATGTTCTAGCTGATGTTCTACTACTTATTGGGTCTGCCATTTTTTTATTTTATTAATTGTTTTTAAGCTACTGCCGTTGCTCTTGTTGTTCCTGTTTGCACTGCATACTCAATAATTACTGGTAATTGAGCTCTTGCTCCTGAATCTAATCCTATTACTGTTAATGTAGCGTATAGTAAACTATTACCTGAAAATAATGTTGGAACAGATGTTGCATTTCCATTAAGACTAGTTCCAACAACAGTTTGAGAAGTTGCAGTACCATTAGTTATTACAGTATTACTATTATTCATTTCATTTCCTCCTGAGCCATTAAAGCTATTAAATACTCTAGCATCTGATATTGTAAATTGGTATCCTGAAGGTTCAGCTCCATCATTTCCATAATTAGATGTTGTTGGGCTTATATTAAATACTACTCCACTTCTAATTGATAAATCTGTTCTACCTAAGTTTAAGTAAGGCATTACTGCTGTTCCTCTAGCTAAACTAACTAACTTATACTTCATCATCTGAGTTTCATCTGGAAACGCTTCTAGTAAAGGCATATTTTCAATTGCCTCACCATAATAAGCTGATCCCGAAGGATGATTTGGATTGTATAAAGTGTAATCTACCTCATCATCAGATAAAGCAAATTGTGTTATTTGAAAAGATCCATCACCTTTTGCTAGTAATTCTCTTCCTTTTGTAGTTAAGATAGCGTCAACTGTTACTACCTGGTTATTTAAATATCCCATTACTGTATTATTTTAGTTATAAATATATAATTTTTTTATTTCTATTCCAAGTTATTTTATTTTATTATGATCTTGTTATACCTGGTTCAATTGGTTTATCAAATGCATTTTTAGCTTTTAATTGATTAATTATATTTAATGCATTAGATTTTTGTATAGGTGAAAGATCTCTAGGTAATAAAAATCCTTGACCTGATGGAGTTTTTACTCCTAATGATCCTGATGGTGGAGTAATACCTTTAAGATATACTGACGTTTCATCTTCTATTTGTCTTCTTATAGTAAATTTAGTTATTTCTCCATTATTTATTCCATTTAATGTTTCTACTGGGTCAGGTGATACTTTTACAAATGTAGGTGCTGTAAACCCAACTTCACCTTTTTCATAAAGATGATAACCTGTTTGTGATCCTGATACAGGACTATTAGCAGTCGTAGCACCAGTATCAACTCCAATTGTAAAATCATTATTAAACCTACTATCAATTATATCACTATTTGTTACTTGAACTATTATAATTACATACTGTGCACCAACTGGAGCACTACCACCACTATAATTACCAGCATCTAATCCAGCTGTTTTTCCAATAGTAATTCTATCTCCTATTGCATATCCAGAACCTCCTGTAATTGTAAAAGAAACTATACCAGGACAATTTGCGCCTACTGATGTTACAAATTCTATTGTTCCACCACTACCATTTCCATCTGTAGTAATATCTTGAGTACCAATAGTAGCTGAAAATGTTACAGAACCTCCTTGACCTGAACATCCTTGAATATATTGTACTGGTGGAGGTATTCCTCCAGGATTAACAAAACTCATTTGTAAACCACCTAAATTTTGTGCATCTTCACTAAATGAAGAAGTATAAAAATAATCTTGAATTTCTTCTACTGTAAAATTTTCTATAAAGGCAGTAGATTGAGAAACATTTGCATCATTAATAGTATTTTTTAAACCTTCAACTCTAATTACATCTCCTCTTTGTATTAAAAATGGTGTATTTGTATTTTGATAACTACTACAATCTGAACCATCTGGATTCCAAACCATATAATTTTCTGGATCTGATGCTATTGATCCTGATGTAGTCCATAATCTTGTTAAAGGTCCTGTACTAGCACCTGTAGGACCAGTTCCTAATTCATTTGTATTTACTGCAAAAAGTGAAGCTGAAACAGTTGTATTGTACATATGATGAACAGCTAATTGAGGTCCTCCTATTAATAACTGTTGTGTTTCTGGTACAGTTGGTTGAGTAAAAATACTAGAAGCTTCTGATGAAGATATTGGAGATGGATTAAAATTAACAAAATATTGACCTGTTATAGATTGTATATCTGAAGAAGAAAATACTTTTGTGGTGTAATTAGGAGCACCAGTTCCAGCTGTAGGAATCATACCTGCAACTACCATTGTTGTTGGAGTAACTGAAACAGTATCTCCTATTGAATAATCAATACCTGGGTTATTTATAGTTACTGCACTTACTGCTGTTTGAGTATTTGCTACTACTCCTGCAGCATTAGTACCTCCTCCTGGGGATGTAATAAAATATTGATCACCTACAGTATATCCACTTCCTGGATTAGCAATTTCAAAATATGCTACTCCATTTGAATCTGTTAATGGTACAGGAACATTACTTGCAACTGTAAGTTTAACAGTCATACCAACACCAGTTCCTGTTGTATTGCCTGTCTCATAAATTACATCAACTCCATCTGGAAAAACTGAACCAAGTGTGGTTGCTGTAATTAGATTAGGTACTTCTGCTGCTACCGTAAAGTCTAAAGTCATTCCTGTTCCAGGACCTGATGTAATTGTTTCTAAATTAGTATAAGATCCTACTGGAGTAGCATTATAAGAAATAGGAAGATAATCAGTTGGTAATTGACTTCCATTCATTGGATGAGCTAAATCACCAATACTTGCAGTATTTAAAACATTAGCTTGAGATAAACCACCAAAATCTTGATCTGTAGTTAAACTACCACTTAATAAAAATCCATTTGTAACTGAAGTTATATTAGAAACACTTTGTAAACTTGCTGCTAAAACTGTAAAATTTAAAGGTGGTTTAATATTTATAGGTCTTCCTTCTGGGTCACTAAAGCCAGCATTAGTAACAGCATCTATCATTGTTTGATTTGGAATTTGAAGTATATCTCCAGCTTGATAACCTTGTCCTCCATTAGTAATAGTAGTTGATGTATAAGTTCCATTGTCTGCAAATACTACTGTTGCTAAAGCCCCACTACCACCTCCTCCTATTGAATTTAAAGGTATATCTGTTATAGTGACAACACCTTGACCTGTTGCATTTGAAGTAGGGAAAGGTGCTGTTGCTACAAAAGCTTGAAGTTTTAATACTCCTGTAAGTTCAGTATCAGCTTCAACTATACTTGCAGTTACCATTTGTATTGTGTCAGCTAATTGTGCTCTACTTCCTGTTGGAGGTTCACCTCCTAATGTATATTCATATGCTAATGAAGAAGATACTCTACTTTTAGCATTTGAATTTATAGTTAAGAAATTTGTAGCTCCAGATGTTATACAATAATTACCTACTTGCATAGTAGTATAATCTATAGTTCTTGTTTTTGGGTTTAAATAAGTAACTGATGCTTGTCTTTTCTTTTCAAATACAGAAGATACTACCTTTTTATTTTCATTTGATCCATCTATTATTATTGAGTTAGGAGTTACTTCTTGTCCTGCAATATCTTCAAATGGAATTTGTATTAATTGATCAATATTAAATTGGTAAGAACCATATAAATTTAACTGTTCATATGAACTTTCAAAACGAGCCATATAAATAGGATGTTTATCAATTGTAGCTAAACCTTCATATTGTCTATCATCTCCTCTCCAACTTGGGTTTCCTTGTCCTAATCCTTTTTCTTCAAAAGATGAAGTAACAGAATTATCTAAAAATTTCTTAGCTACTTTTTCTCCTTCTTGATTAATTTCTGAATTTACAGGTTGAATTGTTAATTGAGTATTTACTCCTACTGAACCTGAAGGTGTAAAGAAATTATAAGTTAAACTTGTTAATTTAGCTCCAGCATATCTAGAATTAACACTACTTTGCATAGTATAATTACTATCAGGCACATCTGCTTTTTCAGGAAATGAACCTGAAATTGATGTTGGGTAATATGATGATGTTACTACTTGTAAGAAATTTTGAGGTGTTGTTTGATCTGAACCATATGAAAGAACAAATCTATGACTACTACTTCTATTAATATTTGCATTATTACTTAAAGGGTTATAATCAGAATTGTTAAGTATTACACTTTCAGTATTTTCAATTAAATGTATAGGTGTAATTATATTTCCTTGAGCATCCTCATTCCCCATATTATCATGATCTGCTTGATTATCATATCCTTGATCTTGTTGTGTTAAGAAAATTGGTGCTTTTACTTTACCATATTCTCCTCCTACACCTATAAGTTTTATATTTGAAACTACTCCTGTAACTCCTTGTGTAATTGTAAATGATAAAGGTACAAATTGGTTATCATTTCGATAAGTTGTATTGAAATTTGCTCCTGTAAAAGATGCAGAAATAGGTACTGCTGTTGCAGATACTACATTTAAACCAAAAGGTTGGGGTGTAGCTGCTGTAATAGTAAATTGAGCTACTGTACTAAATGGTACACCTGAAAATCCACCTACTAAAGTTACAATATCACCTACAGCATATCCGGTTCCCGCTGCTGTAATTGTTCCACCAGTAACATTACCATTAGCATCTACTGTTGTGTTTATTGTTAAATTATTATCTCCTGCTCCTGTTGTAGTAAAAACTGAAGTACCTGTTGTGTATCCTCTTCCTGATGATAATAATGATATTGTAGTTACATTTCCTCCTAAATTAGTTTCTGGTGTTACTTTTCTATTAATACTACTACTAACTCTTATTTGTACACCACTATCATTACTAACTAATGAAGTTGGATCAAACTGTGCAAAATTTGTACCTGGGGTTGTGTTAGTAGCTTGAGTAATGTCAAAAGTTAAAAGATAATCTTGATTTGGTATTATTGAAGCTGTTATAGGAAAGTGAAGTGTCTGGTTATTCGCTACAACATTAGCATAAGTAAAACCAGTTGCTGTAATAGATGAAAATGGGGTTGTAGATGCACCTGAAACCCTACTTTGAGATACATAAGCTGCATTAGCAGCAACTGTAATAGTATCATCTAATACTGGTAAGGAATTTGGCTTAACTTTTCTGTAAGGATTGTATTGTTCTCTAAAATCTACTGTTATATTACTACCACTATATTCTCCATTATAAAATTGTCTTTGATAACCATCCCACATAGTATCTACACCTAAAGACATTGTGTTGTATACAAAATATCCTTGTTGAGAAACTGGTACAGTATCATTATCTGGTATTACATTTGGTACTGTAAATGTTACTTTTGTATTATCTGCTACTGTTTGATTTGTATTAAATGTTACTTTATTATTAGTTGGATCAAAAGCAGTAACTGAAGTAGGTTTTGCTGTTGCTGTTGTAATAGCAACTTTTGCGTCATTATTTCCACCTATAACAGTTACTATGTCTCCATTAGTATATCCTGTTCCATCATTATTTGCTCCTGAAATTGCTGCTGTTGTAAGTGAGCCATTAACTACTGTTACATTTAATGTTAAATTATTTCCTCCTGCTCCTGTTGTTGGTAATATTTGAGCAGCACCATTAGTATACCCTGATCCTGCTGCTGTTATAGCACCTAAAACAGTTACTACACCAGCTTTAATATCTGGTCCTGTTACTGTAGCACCTACTACTGGTACGTTATCATCAGTAAGATTATCTATTAATAAAGTTGGTGAAGCTGTTGTAGTTTCAGCTGCTAAAGCTGTTGTAATTGTTATATTTTCACCTAATATTAATGAATAATCTTCAATTGTTCTATCTGGAACTGAAGATATTAGCATATACATATCTTCTCCTGGATGTATATCAAATAATGAATCTTCTAAAATACTACCAACTGGATTTTCAGTTGTATAAGTTGTAGTATTAGTCATAACTACACCTCTTTTACTTGAAGAAGCTTGTATAGTTACTGCTGTAGAAGCAAAACCAGCTGCAACAAAATCATAATCAATATAAACTGGTGTTTGAACTGATTTATCAGGTGTATTTAAAAATTGACCATAAACATTAGCACCTGAAACAAATGCAGTAGGATTAGAATCAAAAAATGGTGTTATAGTCTCAACTTTACCAACCCCAGCAGATCCAACTGCATTTGCATCATCTACAGTAAAAAGATTATTAACAACATAACCCCAATTAGTAAATTTATTAGTTGTACCAATTAAAATTGATGTTAAGTTTCCTCCTGAATTTGAAGTAACAGTAGCATGAAGACCAGTTCCAGTACCTGATGTATTAGTAGTAGCAGAATCTGTATAGGTTTGAGCATTTCCATAACCTGTACCACCTGCTTGAAGTGATAAAGAACCTCCTGCAGAAGAAACTCTACCTATAGTACTAAGTATTTGTGACCCATAAGAAATTGTAGTATTACCTTCAGTACCTCCATTTATTTGAGTTAATGTTACTCTATTTGCTGAAGTTTGCTCTACTATTAATGTAGGAGTAGCAGCTCCTGATCCTTGACCATTTGCAGAATTTACAGCAGCTAAAAATTGTTGACTATTTTGTGTTCCTGTTCCACCGGCATAGTATAAAACAAATTGATTAGAAGTACCAGCTAAATCACCAGTAGAAGAAGCATCATTAGATGTAACATATTTTTTAGTAATAAAACCCCCAGCAGGATTTACAGATATTATAGTTATAGCACGATTTTCTAAATCACTATCACCAGAAGCTGGTGCAATTGCAATTCCTGTAGAGTTATTATTAAAAGTAAGAGAAACAGCAGCTGCAGTTGAAGCTAAACCAGAGTCAACTAAAACTATATCTCTTGTTGCTACTTCTAAAGGTGCAGTGTCAAATATTGATTTTGGAGTTGAAGTTAAATCAAGATCATCATTTTCTAATATAAATAAACCTCCACCTTCTTCTTCAATATTATAAGGGTTAACACTTCCTCCTGCTCCACCACTAAAAGTATAAACATCAGAAGATGAATAATATGTTTTTTGTAATGCTGGGTCCCACAATTGATGTGTTGTAATTGAACCTGTTAATTCTAAATTTTTAGCTGTTAAAGGATTATTTGTTGGAGAGTAAGATTGTGTAGTAACTATATCAACCTGTGGCTCTCGGTATCTATTGCGTTCAAGCATATTTTGTTTAACTACAATACCTGTAGACACACTTGTACGTGCAGGTACATAGTTCTTAATCGCTTTAAATAATGAATCATCAAAATATTTAATTAATCTTAAATAATCAGTTTGATTACGATTTGTATATTTTTTAAAGTAAGCTTTTGAAATTTCTTGTAAACCAGGATAATAATCATCTGATGATGATCTAAATCTAGGATCAGCAATTACTTCTTGTATAGCACCATAACCTAAAGTTTGAATTATATCATCATTTATTTCTTCTGTAGGTGAAAATGCTACTTCTAATGAATTAATATTATCAGTATAACTTTGACTTATAGGTGGATTTTGTTGTATACTAACTTTATTTGATAATGTTGTACCAAAATTATTTTCAGTTGAATATTTTATTTTATTACTTACTCTATTTCTTATTCCTATTGAAGGTTGATCTAAGAAATATGTTTCTACATTTGTTTCACTATATGTTCTAGTTGATGAATTAGCATTATATGTTACATCATAACTAGAAGTTAATGTTGATGGAAACGCTATTGGATCAAATGTAGGATTCCAAAATGAAGCTGTAATTAATAATGGAGAAGAACCTGTAATTGCAGGATGTACTGATTTTATTACTTCAATATTTTGAGTTGCTACAGATGATGTAAATATGTTTTCTAATTCATTACCTAATGGTGCTCTAAAATTAACTATGTCAAATGAGCTTTCTGATCCTGTTATAAAATTACCTTCAATTGATTCAGGATTCATTACAAAATCATTAAATACAGATTGACTTATATCATGTGAATAATATCTAAATTCTTGAAATGATCCTGAAAAGTTTTTACCTGCATTTTGAACACCTTTAGCTCCTTGTGTAGAAGTTGTTCCAATACTACCTGTTGTTCCACTTGCTAATGTATTACCCCACCCACCTAAGTAAGCACCTGCTCCATATTGAGCTAAATCAAGTGAAAAATTATTCCATGATTCATTTATAGATGATGAGAAATTTCCACCTTGATTACTACTAATAGAAACTGATCCTGTAAATCCTATTTGATTACCATCAGCTCCATCATAAATTTTATTTGCTACAAATAGAGTATAGGTAGTATCACGAGTATTATCACCTACAACTGGGTGTGGATATTCTCCCCCAAAAAAGTTTCCTGGAAAAGATCTTTGAAGATGAACTGACCACCAACCTTTATCAAAAAATGGTAAATAAATTGGATCTGACATTACTGTACCTCCATCCCCAGGATCTCCTTTTATAAAGAATCTCATTTCACCATAATCTTTATACGCATTCGAGTTTCCACCAAGATAAGTTGGACCTGTATTACCAGCTCCTGAGCCTGATGTTGAACCTGTATAATATAATGCTATACCAAAATCAGCATCATTTGCATTATTTGTAGATTTTTTAATAAATAAAGATTGTGAATCAAAATTACCAGCATATGAAGATGATGGATAACCTGTTGTTTTAAATCTAAATCCTAAACCATCAGGTACTATTTGTTCTGCTCCTAAATTAGCACTAGTTATTGGGAAAGTAGATGTACCACTCCACCCAGCTAAAAGATTACCATCATTTAAAGCATTTACTTGTGCCCCTGTTATTGTTACTACTGAATTTCTTGAATATCCTGAACCACCTGCTATTAATGTTACTTTTGTAATATCTCCATTAACACAAGTTAAAGTTAATGTACCTCCACTTCCACCACCTGTTACTGTAAAAGAAGTATCTACACCATAAGCTGCTGCTGATGTAACACTTAATGATCCTGCTCCATTATTAATAGGACCACCTACGGCTGTAATATCACTTGCTATTAGTCTACTATGTGAATCTATATAATTTCTATATAAAGGTTGCCATGGTATTCTTACAGATGAACTAGCATAATTAGTTTCTTCTGGAACTGGTTTATATGCATAGCTATATCTTTGGTACCATAAATCATAGTCATCTTGTTCATCTTTATTTTTACCCCCAAATTCATTTATTCTTAATATAGTATTAGGAATACCCCAAATATTAATTAATTGTCTTAAACCAGATACTGTACCTTTCTTTTTAACAAGATAAGCCATATTATGATAAAGACGTTTAAATATTTCTTTACTTACCTTATCAATTGGATAAGGAAAACCTGTATTTTGGAAGGATTGAACATAATCCTCAAATGTGTATCCTGGGTCCCAATAATTAATAATTCCACCTCCACTTCCATTAACAGCTATATAATGATTTATTAATTGGCTTCCTGTTGGTGGTACATAACTACCATTATCATTACCAATTAAACCTATAAAATTATCTTGATTATTATAGTTATTTCCAAATCCAGTATATCCTAAAGATGTTATCATATCATCAGCTAAAGATAATGGAACTCCTTCTTCTAAATCATTAGTTGTATTTAATTTTTTAGTTACTGCTTTAGTATACAACCACACTTCATCAAAAGATTGACCTACCATATTTACAAATTCTAAATAATTTGCATTTGAAGTATTTTCTTTAATAAAATCTGGAACTGTATAATATAACCAATTTTGATTATCTTCATCATAAGCAGATGCTGAAGCTTCTGTTGCTGTTATCCATGTTTGAGCGGCTGCTGATTGTGTAGCTAATAATTGTAAAGGAAATACTGTTCCTGTTTTAGGATAAGCATCTGATCCTGTAGTATAATATTGATAATAATCAAAACCATCAAAAGCTGTTATTTCATTTTCTATTTTTGTCCATAAACTAGCTATACTTTCAGATACAGGAATATTTCCAGCATTTGAAGCAGTTGTTTGAGAAATAGTATTTATATCAGCTTCATATGCTTGTATTCTTGATACTTTTTCTACAAAATTACTTACTCTTGCTTTAGCAGAAGAGAAATTAACAAAATCATTAAAAGAACCTGTTGAATAATTTGGTGTTAATGTTATTCCTTTATTTTTTAATGTTGCTAATAATTGATCTTTTGATCCTGAAGATTTAGTAGCTAATAATTGGTTTTTATTTTGAGGAATACCTGGTGTATTAACAAAATCATTTAATTTTAAATTTGAATTAGGACCTTTTAATGCTATTATGTTATCTTCACTAAAGAAATCATTTACAAAATTTACTAAATATGCTTTTGTTTCTGCTGTTTTTGTAGCTACATAAAGTTCATTTAATAAACTATATTTTGGAGGTAATGGATCAATTAATTTTAATAAAATTGAAGCTTGACCTATTGCATTTGTTGATTTTACTTTAGCATCAGTTGGAGATGTTGTTGAAATAAAACTATCATCATATTTTATGTTTACAGCTATATGGTATTCATTATTACCAAATGAAATATAAATTTCATCAAAAGTATCTCCACCTTTTATTTTTTGTTCTAAAGCAAGAGAAGTAGTTTTCATTTCTCTTGTTGAAATTAGATTTGATTTTAATCTTATTTCTGTTCTATCTGATGATATTTCTGCTAAATAATATGGAACTGTTAAAGATGAACCTAACTCTAAATTTATAAAATTATATACAGCATATATTTCACCATTATTAAAACCCTCATTTGATATATCTCTTTCAGGTTGTAAATTTATTTCTGTAACTAATACTGGACTTTCTCCTGTTTTAGGATCATATAATACTTCAGCATCTTCTACTGCTACTGAAGTGTATCCAGCAAAATCATAATCTGAATATATAAGAGTTTTATTTGAATCATATATATAAAATTCAATATTATTTACATCTTGGATAAATTGACCAACATATTCTACACTTTCTATAACATTTGAATTAGATAATTCATAACCATCAGTAAATAAAGTAGATGGATCTACTATAGATACAGAAGATGAATATTCTGATGTAGTAATATTATTTTGTTGATTTATATTTTCATCCATCACTATTAATTATTTTGATTTGCTAAAGCATCAGTTAATTGTGCTGTTACTGTGTTAATGTCTTCTACTAATTCTAAATTTTGTTCTCTTAATGTATTTATTTCATCAAGTAATTCTTCAATTTCTTCTTTTTGAGCTATATATTGCGTATATTCAGTACTTGAATCAATTAAAAATTGATGAGAATTAACAGCTCCTTCTTTTGGTATTTGCAAGAATAATGACTGGTATATGGTAAAAAAATCTCCTACAGTAGCCAAGCTAGGATCAAAAGTAGATGGATCTGGTTTATTTGCTATTCCTAATTCTGTAAAATCAGTATTTATAGTATCATCAAATTGTTTTTTATTAAATGCTTCTCTCATTAATCCAGAAGAATCTCCAGGAAGATAAGGTTGTGTAGGATATTTTTGAGGACCATCAGTTGCTGGCATAGCTGGAGCTGGTAAACTACCAGGTGCCATAGCACTTGAATTACTAGTTAAAGATTTTGTATTTTTAATAGTAGAAGACATTGCCCCCCTACTATTAAATGTTGGTGATTTTGATTTAGGACTTGTTCTGGAATTTTTATAATTTGCCATTATCCATTAATTACTTTAAACATTATATCTTCATCAAATACTTTTACTGTACCACCTACTGTGGATTTAATCAATATAGTATAATATCTTTCTGGTTCCAATCCAGCCATTTCTACATCAAAATAACTAGATATACTATCTGCACTTATTTTAGTGTATGGGTCTGAAAATGGAACTACGTACTCATTTGTATCTGTATCTTTAATAGCATAAAATGATGAAGTATATGGTAAGTAATGGTTATTAGTATATAACGAAGCCGTTTGAAATACTACATCAGGATATTTAGGTATTGCTGATATTCTTAATCTAGGTACACTTTCTGAGTAATATGTACCTGCATTATTATAAATGTTAACAAATGATTCTTGTGTATTTAGTACAGATTGATTACTTGATCCTGTAGCAAAACAATAATCATTCCATTTTAAATTTAATGTTGGAGGATATATTGTATTAGTATCTATTGAAAAATATCTAAATGTAGATTGAAAATTTACATTATTTACAAATTCTCTTGAACTTGATTGTTTAACTAAAAATCCATCATTTGTAAATCCTTTAGTATTATTAGCTAATGAATTAGTATACCATGTTTTTACTGTATCTGTTACATCAATATCTAAATCAATTCCTTGACCATATGAAAATACTTTTTCTTGTATTACATCTAATCCTACATTTGATCCTGTGTACCAATTACCTCCTCCTGCTGCTGATCCTGAAAAAGATGCTTCTGAAAAATCTCCAAATCCTGTTACTGTAGTAACTTTAAATATTAAATCAGTTGTTACTGTTCCAATTGCTCCTCCTGTTAAATCTGCAGCTGCTATTGTTATTGTATCTCCTGGTATATATCCTGTTCCAGCTGTAGTACAAGTTACTGTTGTAATTGTAAATTGTGCTCCTGTAGTTGTAATTGTAAATTGTGCTCCTGTTCCTCCTCTACTTCCTACTCCTGCTTTACCTGTTAATGAACCAACCGCTGTACCTACTGTTGTAGATATTATTTGTTGATTTGATGCAACTTTTATAGGTCCAGATGTTGCCCATTTTTCAGCTAATTCAGCTGCTGAACCTGAGTAGTTTCTAAATATCCAACTTACACCATCAGTTGTTACTGGGTTGTTATAAAATCTTCCTGTTCCCATATTCCAACTTCCTGAAACTGGGTATACTTTTAATGTTTGATCCATTCCTAAACCTGTAACTACAGCAGCATAATTATCCATTGTAATTTTATGTTCTACTGGTTCAAAGTTTTGTGTTTCTGGAGAAGCTCCTGAATTTACTTTATCTAATTCAAAATAATAATCTTCTGATCCATGAAAGGATTGTGAAGGAATATATAATCTATCTGAAAATTTATATCCTTTACCTCTTGATAATTTAGGATCATAATTTGCAGCTAAAGTAACAATTGGAAATACACCCCAATCATCATCTAATTGTCCAAATCCGTTATTAAATGAAACATCATTATTTGCTACGTCTGCAGTTATATTACTTGCTCCTAAAGTAAGTGTTAATACACCTACAGCACCCACAAAACCAGCTGCAATTAAATTAGCTTGTGGTATTGTTATTATATTACCCACTACATATTGTTGACCTTGACCAAGACTTGGAATTGTAGCTGCTTGTAAATTACCAGCTCCATCACCAGTTAATGTTACAGCTCCACCATTACCCGTTTGTTGTGTACCACCAGTTACAGTAACACCTGCTCCACTTAAATCAACTTCTTTAGCTCCTGTTGCATTACCTATTGCTGTTTTTGCTGCTCCTCCTGTTATAGATAAAACATTTTGACCTGCAACTAACCCACCTGATTCAAGTTGTATTCCTGCAGCTATTAAATCTGCTGCTAAAACAGCCATTGTTGCTGCATTAGATTCTCCATAAGAAGGAAGAGCACCTTCAGTTGTATCTGATCCAAATAATTCAGCACCTGAAGTTAATGCTGTTGTTCCTACAAAGGCATCTTCAAATCTATTATTTTTAACTACAAGTGTTACAGTTGCACCTTGTGTATCTGCTTCTAAATTACCTGTTGCGCCTCTATTAAATGCAAATGGACCATAATTACCGTCTGGAGCTGTCATGTTACAACCATTATCAGCTGGTTGACCACCTGCATTGCTTGTTGCTATTGATGCACTTAAACTAACACCTGGTTTGAAATATGATGCTGCTGTTGATAAGTAAAGTTGTAAACCTGTTCCATTTCCACCAGCATATATCGGTTCATTTGGATTTTGACTACCTGAGTATAATGGTTCTACTATAGCGTCAAATTTATTTCTTGAACTTGTTGGGTATGATAATCCTTTAGTTTCAAATCTTTGATATGATTCTGGTCTTACTAAATATGGATCTTGAAGTACCATTACTCCAGCTGTTGTACCTGTAACTGAACCCGATACACTAGAAGTAACCCAAGTATTAATTTCATCTTGAGAAAATTTAAGTACATATCTACTAACTTGAGGTGAGTCTTGTTGTATAATAGTAGTAGCTTCTAATATTTCATCTAACCCAGTATTCATACTTTGAGATAAAGTATACATTGAAGCATCTTTTGTAGGGAATATTTTTCTATTTGCCATTTTTTATTTTATTATATTACTACAACTCTACCTATTATATCTTGTCTAGGATATTTAACTTCAAAAATCATAGGATCAATTGATGGATATATTACTTCATCATTAGTAACACTACAAGATTTACCACCACCAGCATCTGATGTTATACCATATGAAAAGTTACTATATCCTTTACTTTCTCCAGTTAGATTATTTATAAAAATATTTTTTACTATTTGTACCCCACTTACTTTACTTAATAGTACAAATATATCTTTAACTATTATTGGTTGGTTTATTAACCATCTATCTATATTAAAATATTCTATAAGTGAATCTATACTAGCAGTTAATACTTCATTATTATTAAAATTAGGATTAACAACAATTTCAAAATTGACTTGAATATTAATAATGTAAGCATCTTTTATATTAATAGAATCATTAATCATTCTATATTCAGATAAATATGTTTGTAAATTTCTTTTTAATGCTATAGATGCATTTCTTAAATTTTTATTAATATCATAAGATAAAATATATAAACATAAAACTGAAGGTAATTCACCTGATTGATAATCTCCTATTTTTTGAGGTTCAACATGGGCTTTAGCTATTACACCTAAATTAGAGGGCATTGATAAAGCTCTAACTAAATAATCTTGAGCTGTTACTGTTCTTAATTGATTTTGAAAATTACCTAAAGCATTTTGTCTTAATTCTTCTATACTATCTCCATCTTGTCCCCCATCAGCTGCTACTGCATTATTAGTAGCTAGAGAAGCAAATATTTGATTAGCTAAAGTTGTTGTAACTGCTGGTGTAGTGATTATTGGTTGGTTTACAAAAGATACACTTGTATCATCTACATCAGTTAAAGTTCCTGCTTCTACATTAGCACTTACACCTCCTCCTGTTAGATATCTTACTGTTAAAGTAGTATTATAAGGAGCAATACCATAAGTATTTGTAAATACAAAATTTGTAGGAGAAAATGCTGTTGTTAATTTTGTTTGTTCAAATGGTAAACCTAAACCTACATTATCAGGATTAGGTATAATTTCTTCTGTAGTTGATCTAGTGCTACCTGCACCAAATTGTAATTGTAGTGAACCTGAATCTATAAAACGTGCTGCAAATCTTCTTTGTACAGTTTTTAATTCTAATAAATAAGGAACTTCTTCATCTACAATAAAGTTTGGATCATTTGTATTTGTGTTTCTAATAGAATTAAAGACATTTTCTTGAGCTAAATTAGGTACTTCATACCATTGATTTCCATTACTATCAAATACATCTAAAAT
>JAAHTG010001080.1_pt1 | contig 20160 bp, 20 predicted proteins | sample 6116081 | NCBI WGS metagenome assembly JAAHTG01 (sample SAMN13939989, study PRJNA603662) | sponge metagenome | isolation source: marine sponge | host: Mycale hentscheli | place: New Zealand | collected 2005 | reverse complement strand
GCAAGTCTGTCTGTGTAATATTCAGCGTCATCTCTTATACTTTGTCTTAAAAAGTTTACTTCATTTAAACTACTAGCTTCGGAATTGTCAGAACTCTTTTTTACTACTGCCTTATTCGTTATTTTATAGTTAAAGTATAGAATACTAGAATAAGTAACCCATTCAACTAAAGCTGGTTGTATATAGTCTTCTAGTAAAGTAATCATTCTAGCTGAAACCGTTCCACTTGTAACCTCAGCAATTAAGACATCGAATAAATTAGTACCTAAAACCCTTTCAATGTTTAAGTTTTGAGCTTTTATTATTTGAGGGTGAATTAGTTCGTCGTCTACATTTAAGTTAACTACGCTATTTCTTTTGTAATAGTCTGCAGTCATTAATAGTATTTTATTAGTTGGCATCTTCTTCAGTTTTTGGTTCGTTTTCTTCTTCTACGTCGTCAAGTTTGAAAGTAACAGATTCATTTAACAAGATTTCCCCGTCAATTCCGTTTAAATTCATTATTCTATTATAGTGACTTTCTAGTAAGTATTGGTATTGGTCAATTACATTATGTTGGAACATTGCTTCAGCTTCTATAACCTCACTACTTGTCCCAAGCTTTCCAGCGGTTGCAACCCCTACAACAGTACTAGACGCCCTATGACCTATTATAATTTGCTCTTTAACTTGTTGCGCTAAATCTTTATATCTTTCGTCAGAATCGTTTAATTGTAAAGGTGTTATAATTGGGACTTGTGCTTCGTCTTCGCTTAGTGTTAAGATTATTTTTGAGCTGTTAGCACTTCCAGAATATTGTTCTTCTAACTTTCTTTGGAATTGTTTCATTTCTTCATCAGAAGGGACGCCTATCATGTTAATCATCATTGACGGTGTGAACCCGTTTTTAACACTGTTTAAGTGCCATGAAGCGATTTCTGTATCTAAAGCGATATAAGTTGAACAGGCTTGATAATCAGGCAAAGGATAGACATCTTCACTTCCTGGTCTATACATTGGAACGTAAACCAACTGTGTTGCCACGTCATTGTATTTAGTTGAAAAACCTTGTACTATTTCAGGCTTGTATTTTTCTTTCCTTTCCTGTGTCCAGTCTGCAGAAATTTGAAAAAAGTCAACTCCTTCGGTTTGTCTTACAGCAACTTCAGAATCGTCTTCCAATTCTTTAACCTTACGAACCTTTGACCAGTCCATATATTGAACACGTGCAATGCTCTTTTTATCCTTTGACCAAGTTACAAGAAAACAATAACCACCGTAAAGTGCTAAATCATACGCATTTTTATAAACGATTTCGTCAAGTGTTTCGCTTCCACTAAAGTTGTTTATAAAGTTCTTTTGTTCTGAAGTGGTAGCTTCAAACCCTAAACCCGCTGACATATCAGACTTCTTCTTTAAGATAGCACTGTGAAGTGAAGAAGTGTTCATCATTTCCTTCAATATGTCGGGAAAGTCGTTTTTCTTTCCGTACAATATATAATCTTTGTTGTTTAAAGTCTTAAATTCAGGCGCTTCAACTTCAATCGCTGGCGCTGAAACCATGTTCACTTTAGTATTTTTGTTATTTGCTTTCATAGTGTTATTGGTAAGCTATGTAATTATTTTCTTCATTATCATTGTAAGACGTTGTGACGGGTTTTAAATCACCTTTTAAATATAACTTACCAGTTTCAACTATTCCACTAGTAGACGCAATATCTAAGTTTGTAGGGTCTGACATTTGGTAAATATTATACTTATAGTATCCGTTTAACTCTAAGTTTATGACGCTATCAAGTAAGTTTTCCGTTCCTGTTGTTACTTCAACTAAAAATTCGTTGTATCTGCAAGTATTATTTGAAATGTCCGAACCTGTAAAAATCTTAGTTGTTTTTGTGTCGTCACTTATTAACTCAAACAAGAAGTAAACAGGTGCAGAAAGTGTTGCGTTTTCTGACGCTGTAAATATTACTCTATTCGTTTGGTTTTTTAAAAGCTTAATCATATTTATAATATATAATTTATTATTTATTGTTTTATTTGTATATTTACAGTATGGAAATTTGGAAAGATATTAAAGGTTATGAGGGACTGTATGAAGTTTCAAACCTTGGAAGGATTAAGAGTTTAGCTCGAATAGTTACAACCGTTAGAGGTAGCTGGACATATAAAGAAAAGTTTTTAAAGCCTACCGTTAGCGGTGACGGATACGCTAAAGTTTGTTTGTGTAAAAACGGTAAGGCTAAAACTAAAAAAGTCCATCAATTAGTTGCGATTGCGTTTCTAAACCACAAACCTAACGGGCACAAATTAGTTATTGACCACGTCGATAACAACCCTTTAAATAATGAGTTAGGTAATTTACAGATAATTAGCCAAAGAAAGAATACTAGTAAGGATAAAAAAGGATTCTCTAGCAAATACACTGGTGTTAGTTGGAATAAAGCGGGTAAAAAATGGGTTGCTCAAATAACGATAAACGGTAAGATTGGGTATTTAGGTTCTTTCAAGGATGAAACAAAAGCCGCAGAAGCTTATCAGATAGCTTTAAATAACTTGTAAAAAGAAAAGGGGGTTGCTAAATAAATAACAACCCCTTTTTTTATGCTTAAAAATTAAACTACGCCACTGTAAGAGTTGCAAAAGTTGCTGCATCCATTTCACGAGCTGGTGAAGATTCTTTCCCTTCAATTGTTACAGTTGTTCCGTTAAGGTCTCCGTAAGCTTTCCCAGCCGACTGGGTAGACGCAACTAAATCCGCACCGTTTCCTTCACCTACAACCCAATATTTCCCGTTTTGGTCAAGTACAATCACCATTAAAGTTGACTGCGCTAATAACATCAAAGTATTTCTGTCTTCAGCGTCTGACTTTGTGAAAATCAATGATACTGTTTGAGTCCAAAAGTTTGTTCCGTTTTCAACTGAGTGGTTACCAGTTTGAACAAATTCCCCTTGCTCATTTCTTTGCTCGAACGTGTAGAAACTAGGCGCACCAGTTGCCGTATCAATTACGTCGTCAGCATCATAAGTAAACACTGTTGTCGCATTGGTCGAACCAATATAAACTTCTTTAATTCCGCCTAGACTGTCTTTACAACCTAAAGCTATTCCATTTGCTAATATACAAGCCATGTTAATATATTTTAATATTTATAAAAAAAGGGGATAAGGAACACCCTACCCCCTTGTGGTTAATTATTATTTAGTAATTAAGGTACTAAAGTGAATTCAACTACAAACTCAGGAAAAGCAATCTGTGTACCTATTTTAAGCTTTGCAACAAATCTTACTTCATCGTTATCCTTAGAATAAAAAATACTAAATTGTTCAGCATCGTTTAACAAGTCAGTTCCAACATATAAGTTTGCAGTTCTTGAAAGAATCATTCTGTTTGTTCCGTTCAATCCTTTAACAGCTAAAACTTTTACATTAGTTCCTGGAACCATTTGAGAAAATTTCTCACCTTGATTTTCTTGACCGTTGTAAGCGAATAAATTAGCGTCTCTTAATGCTTTAGCGTATAATCTGTAAGCATCGTAACCCATGAATAAAACTAAGTCTTCAGCGTCGATAATGTCAGCGGGTACTGAGCTAACCATTCCGTCAACAATGTCAACAACATTTGCAGCAGTTACACCAGTTGCAACAGTTACAGCGCCTGAATTACCGTCTACAACAGAACCTTCAGCGTCAATAACTTTTAGTAAACCGTCAGCAAGTGCCAAGTTTCCAGCGCCTAAAGTATCACCTTTCCAAACGATTGATTCCAACATGTCAGCAATCTTTTCAGCTTTATCTTCTGCGTAGATTTGCTCAAAAGGAATTGATTCATTATAAGAACCAGCGTTCATCATTTTTTGTGTGTAATAAGATTCTAAAGTATCAACACAAATTGATTCATTTACTTTAATAGGTGCAACACCTAAAGACCTTTGAGAAAGTACTGTTGTACCGTCTGAGTTAAAACCGCAAGAACCAGCTTGACCAACAAGTGTTGAATCAATAATGTTAATAGTAGCACTAGACTTAATGTCTGGTTGTACTGTAACATAGTTTAAAGTTCTTCCTTCTAAAATTGACTTTTTAATTAAGTCCAATTTATTTTCATCAGTATAAACTGATAATCCACTTACATCTAATCCCATTTTAATCTAATTTAATTGTTTATTTATTTATCTTCTAGCGAAAGCCTTTAATTTTGATTCTCTACTTGTTAATTCTTTTTTAACTGATTTTCCTGAAGACTTTGAAAGTTTTACCTCTTCTTCAGCTGGTGAATTAGCTAATTCAGAAACTACTTTACTAAGGTTGTCAACAGCACTCATTGATTCCGAAATGTTAGATAGTGCTTTTTCTAAAGCTTCCAGTCTCTTTTCCATTTCGTCTTCTTTTGGCTCGTCTTCTTTTACCTCTTCTTCAACAACTTCTTCAGCCATTTCAGGTTCAACAACTTCTTCAACTTTTTCTTCGTCGCACTTGCAATCTTCATCGCCTTCTTCGCATTCGCATTCCTTTTTTTCAGGTGCTTCAACTTCAACTTCTTCTTCTGCGTATTTGTCGCATTCGCAATCTTTTTCGCCTTTACACTCACAGTCTGAATGTTCCACTTTTTCGCTTTCTTCTTCCACTTCGGAAAATAAAACTTTAATTTTATCTATAAATGTCTGTCTATTCATGCTATTATATATAAATCAATTAGTTATGTTTTACTTTTTTTTTACTTTCTAAATAAACCGCTAATTTTATTAAATAAATCAACATATTCATTGCTATTATTATCGCTATCATTTTTAACTTCTTCAGACATTTGCACTATGTTTTTAGAGAATACGCCCTCAATACTAAAACCCTTAACTTCTCCACTCTTAACCTTACTCCATAGCTCGTCATTATCTACTTTGTAAGATACAAACCAAGTCCCTTCGGTAATATCCGAAAATCCTAAAGCGTTTGATTTATCGTTTTTAGAATCTTTAACAATCCATGATTCGACAACAGTAACACCTTCCATTAAAGATTCTTCGTGCTCGAAGTTTGTAGACTTGGTTTTTCCTTTCTTAGCGAAAACTTCCTGTGCTTTCTCAATTGTTTCTTTTGTAAAGTAGACAAAATAAGGATTTCCTTCTGCATCCATTCTGATAATGTCTTGGTCAGGTATCATTGCAGCGCCTGTAACGATTCTTTTCTCTTCGTCTGTAGCTTTGAATTGATAAGTATTTTTTTGTTCCTTAAAATGCATGAAATCCTTTTCAATAGCTGGACTAGATACAAAGGAAATTATATCAAGTGCATTTTCTTCGTCAGCTTCGTCAATAAATAATTCAATTAAAACTTTCTTATCCATAATTTAATATATAAAAATTTATTTTGTGTTTAAGTTTTCCCTTTTAACAATCTTATCTTCTCTTATCTTCTCTTCTCTTCTCTTAATAGTTAACGTTCTGTTAAACGTAAAATCAACACGTGTTAAATTCTTGTTCAACAGAAAATTAACACGTGTTAAATTCATTAGCCTATTTCACTGAGTTGCTGAATGTTAGAAGCTGTATTTTGCGAGGTTGTAATGTCGCTTTCTGTTACGTAAGCCCTAACAACTTGAGCACCGAAATTTTCACTTCCTGAGCTTCTACCTTCAAAACCTAAATCTGGCGAAGTTTGTTGTGTTGTCGGTGCGTTACTTCCACCACTTCCACCGCCTTCAATTTTTGGCGCTGGTGCTTTTAAAATGGAATAAGCTTTTGCCATATTCGTACCTATTTGTAGTAATCCTGTGGCGAATTGAAAAGCACCCGCTGCACCACCTGTAACACCGTTTAACTTATTCTGCGCACTTGCTTTAGTTAATCCCGAAATCGCTTGTGCTGTGTCTATTGCTATCGTCCTAAGTGCAACAGCTTTTTGAATACCTAAAGCCACCTTGCTATTTTCACCTAACACACTAGTTAAACTATCTGCAAAGCCTTCTATACTGCTGTTAAACTCAGCTTTTGCACTTAGTAATTTGTCGTCATGTGCTTTACTTGCTTCAGCGTCTTTTTTGTCTTGCTCTTTTTTATTAGCTAATAACAATTCACTCGCTTCAGTTTCTGCGTCTAACCTTGCTTTAATCGCTTCTTGTTGTGCTAAAGCTAAAGCGCCTTGCGTATCTCTGTAAACTTGGTTTTCTTCTAGTCCTAACTCCCTAAGTTTTAAAAGCTTATCTTCTTCAGCTTTCACTATTGCATCAGCTAGTTTTACGGCATCTTCCTGAAGTATAGCGTCTAAGTCTCTTTTTGCATCAATTAACTGCGCTTCTTTGTCAAATTGTTCTTTCCTTAATGCTGTATTGTTAACTATTTGCTCGTTTTCAATCCCCGCGTTTTCACTTCTTAACTCTTGTATTTCAATTAACTTTTCTTTCTCTAAGTCTAGTAATTCAGTGCTACGGCCTTTTAACTGCATATTTCTTCTAGTGGCGTTCAGTTCAGCTTCAGCTAATGAAATAGCAGATTCAACACGCTGCTTTTCTATTGCACCTATTTCTTCATTTGCTTTAATCCTGTCTTGTAAACTTTGCGCTTCGTCATCTCTTATAACTTTAAGTTTCTCAATATCTGCAAGTGATTTGGCGTTTTGTACTTCCTGACTTCTTCTTACAGCTAACAGCCTTTGCTCTTCTTTAACTAAAGCACTTAATTTACCCCCTAATTTGTCGGCTTCTTCAACGTAAGTCTTAACACCTTCAACAACAGCTTCGACAGCGTTAACAACGTCATTTTTTAAAGTTTCTGCAGCGTCTGTAATTACTTTTTGATTTGCTGTTATATCTTCTTCAATTTCATTTAATTTTTTTTGTAGTGCTTCAGATTCTTCAACGTCACCAGTTAAGTTATTCCATGCAAGTCTTATCTTAGTTATTTGTCTAAATACAGACAAACCCAATAATTTCCAAGCGCTTAAATAAGGTGCAAGAATATTGTCTTTCCAATAATTAACACCCGCTTCTATTCCGTCAATTAGTTTGTCAAAAGTTTCACCAGGTGAAGCAATAGCTTCTGAGATTTTACCAAAAGCAAAAACAACAGCATCTTTTAAAGGTTGAATAAAACCGCCTAGATATGCGAAACCTTGCGACAGTTTATTACTAGCTTGTTCCGAACCGCTTAGAGCTTCTGTGACGAATTTAACCGCACCAACTAAAGCAACTAAAACCAATCCTATTGGATTCATTACAATTGCCTTTAAACCGTCTAGCATACCAGCTAAACCGCTCTTACTACCCGCAGCAACTTCACCAGTTTCTTTTATTGAATCGTTTACTTTATCCGTAGATTCTGCAGCCTTATTTGCTTCGTCACCTATTCCACTATAGGCATTTTCAACATTACTAGCACCTTTTGCAGTGTATTTTGTTTCTATTACTATTTTCTTTTTAGCCATTGTAAGGAATTAAAGGGGGTTTTTTACACCCCCTAGTTATTAAGTTAAACCGTTAATATTTACAGTTTGAATGTCATTCGATACCATACTGTTAATCTGTAATTTACCAACATTTTGGTCGGAAGGTTTAACCTGATTTCTTATGTGATTAAAATAAGTATCATAATCCCCGTCACCCATTAACCAAATATAGTTAGAAGTATAGCCGAATTGCCAGTCATTAGGATTATAAGTGCTTTCACTTGTACTGTTATATGCTCTAACCAATTGACCTTCTCTATAATCATCTTCCCACTTCTTAGGGTCTGTTATCATTAGCTTAATCTCAGCATCAGTAGGAATGTTCTGATTGACTCTTAAATTAGTTACAACCATACTTGCTACCTTACCATGAAAGTTTCTGTTAGAACCTCTACCACCGATAGTGAAATCGCCAGTAACAGCTCTATCCATTCTTGCACCGGTAGACGTCCAATTACTTGACACCGATAAATCAGAACCTACTGCGTTAAATGAATCAGTAGACGACATTAATCTAATATCAAAACCTAGTGGTAAGTTACTTGACGTAGCAGCAGCAGCGGAAGCTCTATAACCTTTGTGAGCTATATAAACACCATACCAAGTAGAAGATGAAATACTCTGTGCAATCCTACATTCGTTATAACCTGAGCCTTCACGACCCCACCCGAAATACAAGTTACTTGACGAATCTACTCTTAAATAGATATTGTCGTTACCAGTAGCTGTTCCCTCGCCACTATTCCAAATGTGTTGATTTGAGTTGTTACCATCAGACTTAAATACTATTGTAGTTGCAAAAGGTCTTGCGTTAGTTGAATTAGTAGTTTTACCACTATCGGCATTAACAGGAATTTGAGCAGATAAATTGTTCATTCTCAAAGGGTTGTAATTTACATCACTACTTACTTGCTTCAAGTGTTCGTTACTTCCTGAGAAATCTAAAGCCTTAGTCCAAGCTGTTAAATTGGTCTGAGTAGGTGCTACGTCTGTAGCTGTTACAGTCATACTACCTACAGAACTACCATAAGAATTCGCACGAGTTACACTAATTGTGTAAACTGTATCGCTACCAACGTCGGTTAAAGTACCTTGAATTAAAGAATTACCGTCAAACACTAAACCACTACCTGAAGGTGTAATTGTTACACTACTAGACCAAACAGCACCCGCTGGTGTTACTTGGATATTAACATTAGTTCCTTCTTCTTGCGTTATATCACTAGCACTAAATTGAGTTGGCGTTAAGTCTGCGTTATTTAAAGAAGTTATTTCCGTAAATAAAACAGTTTGACCATTAAAAACCATGTTATAAGGTGCATTGACACCCGCCATTTGCCCGTTAGTTGGCATATACCACGTTGTGTTTGTTGGGTCGTCTTCGTAAGTATGTGTATGCGAAGTTCCCGTTTCTACGTTTGCGATTATTTTATGATAGTAGTTTGCTTCTTCTTCGGTTGCAAATAAAGGATATTCGAAGTTATTGTCAGGACTTTCGATATATCTAAAGTACATAGTCGGTGCTTCTTCTTCTAATAAATGAACTTTCGGTGCACTAAACACCCTAGCTGAAGTACTTTGTGATTTAATTCCTAAATGATATTCTGAACCTTGAACAACAGGGTAACCACTTCTAGCGTGGACAACCCATTCAGAACCATTTCTTAATGTTTCTATTGAGATATAACCGTTTTCGTCAATACCGCATCTTACTTTTATAGGGTTACCTGCTAACCAATCTGCTTGCTCGTCAGTACCGTTGAAATTTGACCAACCCGAACGCATTGAGTAAGAAGTATTCGCCCCGTAATTAGTCCAAGAACCATTAGGTGTTGGGTGAAACCAGTGCGAAAATTGGAACCCGTAGTGCGCAGAATTAACAGCAGCAAAATTAGTAGGGTTTGCGTAGTTACTATTTCCACTAAATAACCCATTGTTAAAACTATCTTGGGTATGTATTAAACCGAAACCAATAGTTCCTTCACCTCTAATGTCAAAAGTATAATATTCACCAGCTTGATTTATTGTAGCTGTAGATTTTAAACCCGCATAATTTGCATAGCCTGAACCGTCATAAGTGAATATATCGTCCCCTATTGGGTCAACAGCGTCAGCACCTTCCAAAGTATATCCAGCGTCTACCCCGTCAACGTCTGCAATCATAGTCGAATAAGGGTCTGAAATTACAACAGATTCAAAAGCGCCAACAGTGAATAATTCGTTTAAGTAATTTATAACATCGTTTAAACCACCTGGAATAATCAAACCATCATTACCGCAGACTTTTGAGTGGTCTATTTTGGTGAAATGTGTAATATCTCCCAATTCTGATTTAATAGATATTAAACCGCTTTCAGCAACAGCTTTAATCGTGTTCACTCCATAACTAAAGCCATTATCAATCATTATTGAAGTAGACGTGTCATCCAACTTAAAACACACGTCTTTACCAGTTAAGTCAGTACCACCACCACCAAGACCGACAACATTTGCTTTTTCAGTGATATAATCCGCTGTAGTTTGTGCGTCTGTAAATCCGTTCCCGTCTGAATCTACAAACTCAGTATAAGGAACTCTAAAAAATTCGTATTGAGTAACTCCAGTTTGTGAGGTAATAATGTCATTTATAACATTAACCGTGTTAAGGTCTGAAGAATCAACTTGACCACTTAAACACGCATTCCAATATGTAGGGTTTGAACTACCATAAAAGTTAATACAGTTCCCTTGTTCATTTCTTACTATTCTTATCGACATTTTTTTTATCTTAAAATTGTTATTAAAATTCCTAACGGTTGAACGATAACAGGATTATCTGATTTTATAGCTGGTAAAGTTAAGGCGTTTACATCCTCGTTACTTGTTATCCAAGCGGATATTTCTACCCTATTTAAATAAGTATTTCCAACAGTACCACCACCATAAAAAACGGGTGAGGTAGTTAATGGAAAGGTAAAAGTTATATCGTCGTTATCATTTCTATTTGAATACCATAAAGCGGGTTCAATTGTTGTATTTGCTATTTGAGGTATTACATTAAAATCGAATCTTACACGTAATTGGTCGCCATATTGCAAATCATTTAATTTAATTCTACCCGTTGAACCCTCAAAACCTGTACCTGTAGATGCTGGGTAATTAGTATCGAAATCAAAAGAATAATCCACTAACGAAGTCACCCCGTTAGGTAAGTTAGCACCCTGAAATAAACCTATATCTGTTTGACCGCTTGGTGTTGGCGTTGACCAATAAGGGTTGTCAACCGCAAGGTGTACATCTCTGTCTAAAGAAAACACTTTGTAAGTACCAGCGTCAACATCGTTCTGTGTGTAGTTAACACCCGTGCCAGCTTCCCAAACGTAATTGTTAGATAAAGGCTTCCCCGCAAAAGCACCTGTGTGAGAATAACCCGTTTGACCGTCTCCACCAATTAAAGAAACCCCAATGTTTCCTTCTTCGTCTAAATTAACTTTCTTAAAAAAGTCATATTGACTGTTAATTCCTTCGCTCATAATTTAATCGTTATAAATGTTTAAATATCCTTCTGCGGATAATGTTATTTTCTTAACTGTTTTGTATTGGTTTTCCCCGTCTTTACCTTCACCAACTTCGGCATTTAAAACCGCTATAATGTTCCCGTCGTCATCCAATGCAATCTTCTGAAATAGTTCTTTTTTATTCTTTACATTCATGTCTTTATATATAGTTAATCTTTAATTGTTTAGTCAGCTATGTAGTAAAAACGAATAAAACCCCTGTTAATAGTACTGTCGTCATAATTCGTATTGTCAAACGTTCCTGAAACCGTTCTTTGTAGTGAAAAAGTGGAAGAACCAAACCCCATTAAACCGCCATTTTCTAAAGGTTGGTGAAAAGTGTCAGCGTCATCTATAATTGAAACCTCTACATTTCTGATTGTTCCCCATTCAGTTGCAGAAAGTGAATGTGATACGCCTATATTTGTGATTAAATCCATGTCCCAAGAACCTATTTCCAATTCTTTAAATACCGTTCCTGTTGTTTCTGTGTTGATTACATTACCATTTATTACAGAAGTGTCAGATTCGTTAACTGTTTGGTTATCACCTACTATTGTAACGTTAGAAACACCAGCACCCACTGTGTTGTTATTCCCTGTTATATTTACGCCTGTTGAATTACCACCAATTACATTGTCATTCCCGTTTATAATACCACTTGAACCGCTTCCTACGTAATTACGAACACCTAAAGCCATTACATTAATTGAAGAAACTTCGTTTTCAGGACTTGAAATAAAAGGGCCTACACTTGTAACGGCTAAAGAAGTATCAATTGAAGTTGAATCAAAAGGGTTTGACGAAGTAGTTGGTGTAAAATCACTTCCTTGCTCTATCCTTAATAATTCAACAGTCGTTAAACCGTCTTCCAATGGCTTGTAGTCAGTTATCTTATTGATATTATAGTAACTGTCCTTAATAAAAATACGAGCGTTTAGATTGTCTTTAATGAAGTTTATATCTGTTTCCTTCAAATAGAATCTACTTGTTATTAACTTACCATTTGTTGAAATCTGTGTGTAATAGTTTGACCAATACTTATTAAATAAGTTGTTATCTGTGTATTGGTTTAATAATATACCGTAGTATTCATAAGTCACAGAACCGTAGTGAATGTCTATAGTTGGATTATATGGATTGTCCCAATGTCCCGAATATGGGTAAGTCGTGTATACTGTTGCAGTTGTATCTTCACCCCATGTGATATTAAAATTTGAGTCAACCCCGTCTTCATCTTTACAATTGATTAACCCGCCCCAATAAGATAAAACAGGCTTTCTTTTTTTCTCTTCAGAACTAACCGAAGGAACTACAACATTATTCTTAGTGTCGGTATCACCTCTAAAAACTAAAGGCGTAGTACTGAAAATAGACTCAATTTTTTTCGTTCCTTTTACAAAGTCATTATTAAAACTTATTTTCTTTTGTCCGTAAATGTCTCCAGTCGATTGCTTATATTTTTCGTTGTATTTCCCACCGTCTGAGCCTGTTAAACCGTTTGCTTCTTTGTAAGTAAAAAGTATTTCTTTAGCTTGTAAGTCTGAAAGAAACTTTATATTGTCTTCTGAACTGTAATCTTTCTTTTGTGTCCAGTCTAAAACAGTTACATTATTTTTATAATAGTCATCCCTTGACTCTAGTATTAAAGTTTTATTCTTTGTTGGGTGCTTTCTTATATAGACATTGTATCTTTTTACAATATCTGAAATAATATCTTTTTGTTTAATTTCTTTAGGTAGGTATTGACTTATTTCTATTTCGTCCCCGTCTGTTATATTTTCAACTTGTATCGTTTTATTATACCAGTAACTATTTGCGGATAAATTATACTTAAAAGTTAATTCAACACGTGTTTTCTTTTTCTCTAGGTCTATAGTTTTATATCCCCACCCCATCCTTGCACTACTAGACAAAGTATAAGAAATTTTAACTTTAGCGTTTAAAGGTAGATTAACATCACTAAACTTAAACACAGCGTCACCCGTTGAAGAATCTGAATCTGTACCAATTGGTAAGTCGTTAAACTTGGGCATGTTGAAACTAGAAGAACTATAAACTATTGTTTCATCAGTTTCTTCAACTAGTCTCGCTATTATTTGCGGGTATACATCTTCATTCGCTTCCCTGTTATTTCTGTAAACAGTTCCTTCTTTTGAAGTATCTACTTTTTCATAATCAATAGTAAAGTTAGCGGATAAGTAAAAATCATATTTCCCCGCGTTATTACATTGCCAATATGAATAGTCAGCCTTTGAACCGCCTGACTGATTGAAGTTATAACCGCCTGTATAATCGAAATTAGGTAACGGGGTTATTATATTATAATCTATATTTTCATACCCTAAACTGCCAAAAAGTGAAAGATTTAAATTGTTGTGAAAAAACGAACCCACTGTGTAGCCTGTGACATCCGTTGAAGCGTTAAACTCCCTTTGTAAAGCCTGAGAGTCCGTTATTTTTGGCGTGTCTCCATCCCAAAGAATAATTTCTTTATCATACTGTGTGTTATCAATAAAAGAACCCTCGAGTGCGTAACTAGATTCTTCAGCAATCTTTAATAATAAAGCCTTATGATAAAAAGCGGGTTTAAAGTCCTCTGTTTTGTACCCCTCTGTTATCTTATCTAACAAAGGGTATTGATACACGTCTTCAAATGTGTTATTGTTCCAAGCGTTCTCTATGTTTGTTTGGTTATATGTGTGATTTTTGTCGCTAAAATCTAATTGAGAAACTAATTTATCCCCAATAGACTGCATAAAGTCAACAGAATCATCGAAAACTACTACTTCGTAACTGATTTTATTACCTTGTAAATCTGCGTTGTTTAGTTTTTTAACACTTTTTAACTGTAAGTAACCTTCCAAAACAGGTGAACTGTCTACAACTATCCTCGCAGTAGTTTTTAAATTCGGGTTGAATTGGTCAAATGTTGAATTGACATCGAATAAACCACCAAAAGCTAGGTTGTTTTTCTTCGTTCCTGGTAAAGTAATAGTCTTTGAATAGTTTGTATTTTTTTTATCAATGTTTCTAACGTCATCAATCGAATACTGTAACGCAATTGAAACAGCATTTGCTTCTAAATCCAAACTTACTTGGTTAGGGTATACCCCCGCAATAACTTCAACTCTTTTATTCATCTTTTAACCTCTTTGATTTGTGTTGGTTTGTGCGTATTCGAACGAAATAGTGTAATTAATTAACTTATCGTTTACAGTTTTCTTAATTTCATAGCTATTAGTTGTTATATTTACCGCTACGTAATCCCCGTTTTCATCCTGAATATAAACTATAGGACTGTTAAGCATACTTGTAACCATTGCAACCCCGTCTTCGTTCATCCAGTCACTTGTACAAGTAACAACTTCCTTAGATACCAAATCATAAGTAGTGTTCCCTCTGTCATATGTAGTGTAACCCCATGCGTTAGCTGTTGCATCATAGTTGCCGTAATTCTGTCTGTAGTTGCTTCTCGTGTTTGTTATATTGTTTTTACTAACCTTATTAAATGTGATAGGTAAATAACTTCCTAGCTTATCCATAAAGAAGAATCTTATTGAGTCATGTTTAGAACAATCGTCAACAATATTTAATGTAATAGTTTCAGAAACTTCAGTTCCAATTGGTAACACATTTTGAGTGTAAGTTATAAAAGTTGTATTACTGTCAACCGCTGGAAGTGTACCTGTTAAAGCAACTAGACTTGTATCTGTTGTTTCTGTTAAGTCTTTAGCGCCTATTTTATGTTGTACTAAAAACGTTTGCCCTGTTGCCCCGTATTGATTGTCTACTCCATAAGTACCGTTGTTAGTTGTAATGAATCCTAATATTGGAGGGTTTGATGTGTCGTTCTGTAAAGCACTTAACCAAACTCTATCATTTAATGTTATGTTGTAACTTCTTGGAATCTCAGTCAAGAATTTAGTCGAAGTTGAAGAGGTTGAATTCATGTTATAATCAGTAGCTAACCAATTTCTAAAACCTTGAAAAGTTAAAGCACCATTGAAAGAATAAATTGTCGTTTCTCCAGCAGTAAAAACTTGCTCAATTGTTCTAGTACCTTTGTCGTCTAAAGTCATTAAACCCGCCTCGATTGGTGTGTCAGCTAGTTTTGTTATGTCTGTTATAACTGTGTATTCGTCACTATAAGTTAAAGTAACATCACTAGCATTATACTCCGAATGAGTAAACCCCGCATCTTGTAAGATTGTAACTTTATCACCTGTTATAAATGGGTGTTGAATTAAACTAGTATCTGCGTTAAAAGCTACGTTAGCACCTAGATTAGTTTGATTGTCGTCGAATCTCCAAACTACATTATCGAACTGTTCAGTGACTTTAAACGACCACTTTAACCCCGAACCTTCAATCCTATCAATTACTTTGTCAATGTCAGCGGGATAAAAGTCTGTAGTGATATTGTTTTCTATATGCCTATGAAAATCTATAACCCCGAAACCGTCAGGATTTGGAAGTATTACAATACTAGATAATAGTGTATATTCGGGGTCTGTGTCAACACCTTTGTAAATGTCAACTATCCATTTGAAATTCGAAGACTGTATATTTGTCGATTCTAAAACAACTATAGTTTCGTTGTAAGTTGGTGCAACTCCTAAGGGTTTTACTTTTATTGTCGTTTGGCTTCCAGTTTGAACGGGCATATATAAAAATGTATATTGTTATACACTAATATATAATAACCCGCTAACCGTTTTTATGCTCTTATACCACCTTTTGGTGCTCTTCTTCCACCTGGAATAAATTGCCCACCTTTGAAAAACTTACCAAACTTGAAGTCATAAGTAACAGCATCCGAAGCGCTGAAATTCTTAGGAAATTCCAAAGCAAATTCCAAAGATACAATACTAATTAATTCTTCTTCAATAGCTAGATACTTCTTCGATTTAAACACTTCCCCTGACACATCAAAGAAATGCGGAGAACCGTCGATATATTGAAAGTAGTAAACGGAAGAAACAAATATTTCAATGCTTCCCCGTTTGTCTACGTCAATAGTAACCCTAAATGAATCACGCATTAATCCTGTGTCAATAAGGTTCTGTCTTATGACTTCTTTTTCGTAAAGCCTAGCTAAAGACTTCGCAAGTTTTTTAATTTTTGATTTAAACTTACTAGCCATTTATTAAACATTTTCAACTAGTAAAACATCAGATTGATTTAAGCCAAAAGTTTCAGCTATTATTTTAGCCTGTAAATCTTTGTATGTCAATATTGACCAGCTAATTACGTCGGCAATAGGGTAGGAAAAATTAACAAGTCTTTCATCTTCTGCAGTATCCCAAGCTTTAAAAAAGTGCTTACCACTTAACAAGTTACTTTCTGAAGAGTAAACTTTATATTCAAACCTTAGCAGTCCGTCTGTTAATATTTGGTTATCTGTTGCGACCTGTGCAACTTTTAAAACAGGGTTTGTTATTTCATCCCCGAAGTCACTTGTTAAACTTCCTGTAATTTTATAATAAATTGAATTCTCCATTGTTATATATTTAACTTGCGTTTGTTATTATTCCGTTCTCAATAGTAAAATTAGTATATGCACCCGTGCCTGTGAATCCAGCGTTTCCGTTTGTTTTTATCGTACTATTGTCTAATACTTCGAAAACTTTTGCCCCTCCTGAGTCTTGAAGAGCTAAATTTGACGCTGTACCTGTACCTGACCCTTTCACGCTAAATTTACTGGATGGGTTATCGTCATTTATACCGACGTTCCCGTTTCTTATCGTTAATGCGTCTAAGTCGTCAACGTCCCCAAAACTTAACGTGTGGTCACCCCCTCCGTTTTTGTTGCTTCTTATTTGACCAACTAAAAAACCATTAGATGTGAAGTCGATTGTAGTTTCGTAACCTACTGCGTTATCGTATTCAAAGACTAAAGATTTTGTTGAAACTCCGTCCCCCTCTGTGTTCACTGTTAGTGTTCCGTCAACATTCGCACTACCTACAACACTAAACTTACTTAGTGGATTAGTGTCATTGATACCGACGTTCCCATTTCTTATCGTTAACGCTTCTAGGTCGTCAAAATCACCCATACTTAAATTATGGTCACCCCCTGAGTTTTTATTGCTAGTTATTTGACCAACTAAAAAACCATTAGCTCTAAAGTCAAGCGTAGTGTTATAACCGTTTGAACTGTCGTACTCAAAAACTAAAGATTTTGTTGAAACTCCTTTCCCTTCTGTGTTCACTGTTAGTGTTCCGTTTCCTGATGCGTTACCATTATCCAAGAAATCCCAAAGTTTAGTTGGCGTTGTATCATTGTCGTAAATAGCTAATGCGCTACCCGTTGACGTTCCAGCACCTTGAACGTTTACAGTGCCATCTTTAAAAGTTAAGCTATCTGTAAGCGTTGCAACTCTACCCGTTCCAATTGTACCGTCAGCCGTATATATTGAATTCCCACCACCACCACCACCGCCAATTGCGCTGGTGTCAATGTCTACTGTACTAGCGTCATTTAAAGTAAGTACTATTTTATTATTGATTGCATCATAAGCACCACTACTAACAAACTTATCTGGTGCAGAATTAATGGCAGTTGTTAAGTCTACACTGTAAGCGCCTACTGTGTCAGTCCTGTCAAAGGTTATAATGTTACCTGACAAAGTGGCAGCCGTTGTGTAATCATTATCTCCACCAGTATCGAATCCAGTCACTACTACGTCAATGTTATCATTCCTAGTTAGTGTTAAAGTTCCGTTATCATATTCCCCACTGATAACAAAAGTATCTGCACCAACACCACCAACAATTGAAACTTCTTTAGTCGTTCCCGTAGTGGTTACGACAATAGGATAAACACCTGTAACGTCTTCAACGAATACAGGACACAAAACATTTACTTCAGGACAGTCAGCACCAGGGAATTCAAACCCTGTAATCTCAGCCGAAGGAATACCACAAAACGAAGTTAATACAGGTGTCATTAGTGAAATCTCACAAACCCAACCGCTTACTTCTTCGTCAAATTCTTCAGTAAATGCTTCGAAGTTTATGTCGTCAATTATATTCAGTTGACTGTTTACGTAGTACGGATGTCCTTTAAATTCTGTTATAATGTCCTTAAGTATATCAATACAATCAGATAGCACTTCGTTCTCGTTTGATTCGTCTTTATTAACTAAATCAAAAACCCTTACTTCAAAATCTATTTCAAAAGTTTTATAACCGTTATCAGTCGAAGGCATTGTTGCGGTTGTCGGATTAATCCATAGTACAGGGTGCATCTTTTCACTCGTACCATTTTCCCAATTGTCACCAATACCGAAACCATTGATTTGATAGTGACGTGTTGAAATGTCTTTAAAGACGCTTATTAATTGATTAACTGTTTGTATTTTCATTTTTATCTTCTTTTAGGGTGGTCTTTATTCATTTCGTTAAACATTTTCTCATAACTCTTCCACTTCCTTGTTTTCATTGCGTTTTTAAGTATATCAAAATTACCGTCAACATATTTCCAATAATCAGTAGAAAAAACCTTTGCCACTAATTCACCTCTTGCGCCAATTGTAGCAGTTACCTTTGTAACTCTTAACATTTTCCCTGTGTCAATGTGTCTTTGTCTTCTTATCTGGTTTTTTAATTCACCTGTTAATTTTCTACTTATTAACCTTAATTCTGTATTTGTTATTCCTTTCTTATTCTTTGGCTTCCTTCTTTTATATGCAGCAAATTCCAACCTTTCAGAATTGGAAAACTTTGCTTTGTGTGTGTATATGAGTATTATTTCTTCGTTCATTACCTGTGTTTATTCATCATGTCTTGACGTTTCTGTAATCGTTCTTGGTATTCATCTCTTTCTTTCCAATAACTTAAAGTGTTTAAAGCTGTTAAATATGTTATTTTATAAACCTCTTCAAACTTTGTTACATCTCCACTTGCTAACCTTTCAATAATTCCGAACCATTTCCAACGGTCACTAAACTTTGGCATTGCAAAACCTTCTTCTTCGTCTTCTTTGTGGCCACCAAATAAAGCTGAGTAATTAAATGTAATCACCTTACGCCAGTCGAAAAAAAAACACTCATTCCAAGAACGTCTTCAATTGATAACTTGTTTTTAAACAACTCCATTCTTTCATTTACTATGGATGAATCGAATAATTCACCAACAGGTTTTAATATCACACTTAATATTGCGGGTATTGAAGAAACTGAATTCAAGTTACCTTGCTCAATTAAAGTCTCGATACTTACATATTCACCAACTGTTATCTCGTTCATGTTCTCAATAAGTCTAAACACTTCCCCGTTAATAGTCACCTCTTTTTTATCAATCTCTTTAGGTGGCGTATTCATAAATGACATTTGATTAAATATATCAGCAACGTCAGAAAGTTTAACAAATTCTAGTATATCGCTTACATTGTCATTCCCAAAAACCCCTAGTATTTTAACGTAATAATCTATATGCGAATCGAATGAATCAATGTCCAAAGTGCTTAATTCAATAAACTCTTTTAGTGTTACGTCACTCCATTTAGTCGGTATTAAAATCTCTTTACTCATTGATATAATATATAAGTTTTTCTAACTGTTTAGAACGTTCTAGTAAAATTCCCCTTAGTGTATTCGAATATCATTTTATAAGCCATTGCGTCAGCATAATCAGGTGAATGTCCTATTAACTTCTTTTGGTCTGCCTTGCTGTTAATTTCTTGCTTACTTTCTGTCGTACCTCTTACCTTTCTTTTGATACAAAGTAATTCCCCTTCAAGTTCTTTCTTGAATTTATTTGTTTTAATCTTAATCTTTCCGTCTCTTATAAGCTCACCTAATTTATAATAAAGTTGCGTCTTAAGGTTAGCATAGTTTTCCCCTTTCAGTACCTTACCGTTGTTTATAATAGCTTTCGCAGTCCTTAAATACTGTTTAATGTATTGCCCTACTCCGTCACTATCGTAAGTTATATAACGGGTTTGTATTTCGTATTCCCTAGCTACTTCTTTAATCCTATCGAGTACTATTTCATCCCTTCCAACTTTAATTATATCAATCACCGTATTGCCTTCCCAAACAAACAAAACACATCCGTCTTGCTTAAAAGCAATATCTGCAGAAATATATCTTGTATAATCTTCGTTCACTTCTATAGAGTGGTCATACATCTCAATTATATCGTCTGAGCTTACAAGGTTGTCAGGGTCGTCTTTTGATTCCCAATTACCCAATAAAA
>JAAHTG010001078.1_pt1 | contig 20188 bp, 34 predicted proteins | sample 6116081 | NCBI WGS metagenome assembly JAAHTG01 (sample SAMN13939989, study PRJNA603662) | sponge metagenome | isolation source: marine sponge | host: Mycale hentscheli | place: New Zealand | collected 2005 | reverse complement strand
TTGCTCATGATTATTTCCTTGGTTCTGAGAATACTTCTGGTACGTGCTGTGCGAACAGGTTGTCTTCTGCCCACTCTTCAATCCACCTGATAGCCAGCTTGACCATCAGGCTGATTAGAAGGCTGGTTATGATTCCACTAGAAAATTCTTGCTTGATCTGACGCTGGGAGCCTACGATTGCATTGAATACAACCGCACCTCTATCGCCCTTCTGGTTCACGTAGTTCTGTCTCGCGATTTCCCGTATACGCTTTCGTATATTTCTTGACAGCATCTTTTATCATCCCCTTGATTGTTTTCTTGTCGTAGTATGATTCCGCACGTTGCATCTGCTCCGCGAGAATCTTGTTCAGTTTGTCTAGATTGCTCATAGGATTATAGCCGCCACGAATGCCGCCATCGATTTGAATCGAACAGCGTAGGTACGCTTGCCATCTGTGCCCCAAATAGGGCCGATGTACTCACCATTCTCGTTAAATGCAGGTCCGCCAGAGTCACCTTGGATGGAGCAACCTTCGTCGCCACCAAATGAGTACCACTGGCTTCTGTGTTTACTGAGTGCGGCCTGTCCACCACCGTAGACTCTCAGGAACTCTCCCTCGATGTCGTCGTGCATGGAAGAGCCATAGCCTGCAGCGTACACCTTGGTGAACATGGGTGTTCCCTTGGCGAACGTGACTGGCTTGATGTCTTTTACATCTTTCGATGTGGCTATAATTGCAATGTCAGCGATCTTGTTGACCGCGATGACCTGAACTTTGTACTTTACCTTGGTGTCGGGGATCGACACGATGATGATGTCCCTGCTGCCCTCTACGACGTGTGCGTTCGTGATGAACATGCCTGCACCGATGTAGGCCGCAGAACCTCTGGCGTAACCGCCATCCATCTGTACGCTGACAAGGACTGTAGAATCTTTGGCTGCTTTCTCTACCTTTGATGGTGCAGCGACGGCTAATCCAGAGATCAGGATGGCCGTGATCAGAAGTAAGTGTCTCATGTGTTGCTCCGTATGCTCCCTTGAAAAGGACTCAGGCCACTGGGAAGGAGCAGACCCAGTGACCCGACCCCACCACCATTCGGATAATGGCACAGAAGGTGGGGTGGCAAGGAATCCCTTGCCCGTCAGCATGGTATTATACAATAGCCTAAAAAGGCAAGTCCTCCATGTCCTCTTCTCGTGGTTTTTCTGCCACAATATGCTTGACGATCCTATCAAACTTACCATCCTGGCGGGTGTCTATCTCCAATGTTTTAGCCAGACCGCCTGCCTCGATGATTGCCATACACTCGCCAATTGTCGCTGGTGGGTGCGTTTCGCTACGTTGCTTCCACCATTGCTCGAACTTCTCCCGTGCATAACCTTTGTGGTTTACGCACAACCACTCGCTCGCCCAACGCTTTTGTCCGCCCTGAAGCAGGTTCTTGTCGTCGGTTTTGAGCTTATACTGGACACGCAGTGTAGGCAGTTTGCCCTCATCCTTCGGTGTCCACTCCTTAAATGACTCATGGACAACCGTCCTCCGCTGAGTCTTCACGGTAATCGAGGCCTTGGTGCTGACCATGACCTTTTCCTTTTCAGGCAATGTGATGCCGCAATTGGGGCACACACGCTTGCCTGCAGCGAAGATCTCGTAGCACTTCGGGCAGACACGCTTGGGTGCCTCACCTGTTCCATCGCTTGGTGACTTGATGAATCCCTCACCATATGTCTCGGAGTCGATGGGACCGAACCTCTCAATGTTACCACCGAAGTCTATGATGTGACATTCCTTCTTGCCCTCAAACAACCGTGTACCACGACCTACAATCTGTGCGAACAGGCCTGCAGATTGTGTACCTCTGGCAATCACAATGGCATCGCACCGGGGTGCATCCCAGCCAGTGGTCAGACAATCTACGTTCACGATCCATCGCAGGTTGCCGGTCTTGAATCGATCCAACTGGGTCGCACGGATAAGTGGAAGTGTCTCGCCAGTGATGACGGCAGCATCCTCACCAAGCGACTTCAGTTCATGTGTCACGAGTTCTGCGTGTGCAACACCCGAACAGAATACCGCGACACTCTTACGCCCGTGCTCGTTAGCTGTAGCCAAGATCTCTCGTGTCTTCTGCTCCTGTGCCCAGTAGGAAAGGAACTTTGACTGCTGCTCTGCCTTGTTGAACTCTCCTGCAGTTACCTTGACGCCTGAGAGGTCCACAGACTTCGTTGGAAGTGTCACAGGCTTAGTTAGATACCCGTCGTCAAACATGCGTGAGAGAGGTGCTGTGTAGCTCATGCGGTCGAACAATGCACGCTTAGAACCGTGGATAACTCCATTGGTCCTGAACGGGGTTGCAGTGACACCCATGAACTTGCACCGTGGATTGATCTCGCGAACCCCCCTGATGAGGGTCTGGTACTGACTCTCCTCATTGAAGGGCACTTCGTGAGCTTCATCAACAAAGATAAGGTCTAGCTTGCCAAACTCCTTGGAACGCTTGAACACGGACTGGACACCTGCGAAGGTGACCTGCTGGTCTGTCTGTCTAATACCGATACCAGCAGAGTACACGCCACAACGCTCAAGGCCCTTAGGGTCCACCTGCGTGAACCTTTCACAGTTCTGTGCAACCAGTTCCTTCGTGCGGTGCAGGACGAGCACACGCCCACCCATGTCCGCAACGGCCTTGCAGATGCCTGCAATCACAACAGACTTGCCTGTCCCTGTAGGCAATGCCGACAACAGGTTTGCTTTTGGGTATTGCTTCGCATCGTTGATCATTGCATCGATGCACTCTTGCTGGTAGTACCGGAATTCCATCACCTGCTCCATTTACTAAAGTTCTCTCTTGCAGCAACTACATCAGGCTCACCTTCAGGGGTCAACCAGCCATTGGCGTCCAGAGTCCGCCTTATCTCTGCCTCTGTCACGTCACTTGATCCACGAAGGATAAGCAGTGCATTGGCGTCCACATGATCCCAAGTGCCCTCAGGTGCCTTCTCAGGCTGTGCATCAGCGAAGTGTACTACCTTGCTGGCAGCAACCAACTGCTTGCATTGGGCAAGGGTGCCCCTGAACTCGCCAAGGATAAACTTCTGCCCATCACGCATTGCAACGTGGACCTCACCTGTGTCGGTATTGGTCAGCATGAAGTTCTTGATCCCGTTCTCGTCAAGGACACCCTTAGTCTTCACGTTGCTCATAGCTCTAATCCATGTTTGATGGCGTAATCAGTTGGACACTTGCCGTTGGTATGCAAGTCTATTGTCGTGTCAAAGAACCATTCGATGACAGACAGTTTCCGCAGAGGCTTGGCAAGCCCCAGCCCATCTTCCCTGCAACCGCACGAATCACACTTCTCGTCAATGACTGGCACAGACGCAAGGAGGAAGAGTGTTGATAGCACGCTCGTTGCTATCAGTAGGTTTGCTTTAGTCTTGATACTCATTTCTTTACCACTGCTTTCACGTTAGGGGTTTCGATTACTCTGCTGCTATCATACCGCTTCGGGTCAGCAAGTCCAGTGTCCAAGCGACCACGAGTTGTGGCGTACAGGCCCTTCTCGTCACGCAATACGACCACGCCACCAGCCTCTGACTCGATCATCGAAGAGTGGCTCCCAAACAATGACGGCACGTCGATCGTTGGCTGAACTCTCTTTGCCGCTGCTTTCTTAAACGCCATAACAACATCTCCTGTTAGAGGACTGAGTTTTTGCCGATGCCCAACGTAGGTTATTCGGCTCGTAGTTACCGTTCACATCTATTCTATCAATACTATGTCCTTCAGGGCAAGGCCCTAAGTTCTCATTGAGCCAACTGTCGAACAAAATGAATGACTCGAACCAAGGTTCGTGCATTTTGATCCCCCTGCCGCCATAGTGTTCAAACACTGGGCAAGACTCTTTGCTGGTTCTAGCCTTTATGTTCTCCCATCTGTGATAGTTCGACGTATTTGACTTTCCATGTATGACCCCAATCGTATTTCCCATCATCCTTTCGCTGCTGCTGCTTAACTTGTAGCACCCACATGAGGTACTGTTACCGTTAATGAGCGACGAGCCGATAACCGAAGTCGCCCATCCTCCGCAAGAACACCTGCAACGCCATTTTGTGTTACCACTTTTTGTTCTCTCTGGTAACAGACTAACAACCGTCAGCCTCCCGAACGTCTTTCCTGTTAAGTCTTTTAACGCTGCCATCTCTTGCTCCTAAGTGTCTAACCAAAAAAACGAAAGGTGAGGCGGCAGGACTCGCACCTGCCTTGTGGCTACTGACCCCACAGGTTGGTCAATTATGACCAGATGTCACCACCTCCGTCCGCAGGGCATGCACCGTCTGAGCAGCAGTCAGACGGACAATCCTTGCAAGGGTTGTAGTAATAGTTGCGGCGTGGGCCGTACTGAGGATCCTTGCTAGGAGTGGTCTTGATGGTCAACTCAACACACTTGCCAGCCAAGTTAGCCAGTGTAGTTGCATTCAGGTCACCCGTTCCGCCGAGTGCTTTGAACAACTGGGTCAGTTGCTTCACGCCAATCTCACCGTGTTGCTCACTGCCGCTGTTGCTGTAGACCAAGTCCGCGAACTCACGACGGTTATTGAACTCGCCACCTTCGAGCTTGAAGTGGCACTTGATGTAATCAAGCGTGTTGCCATTCTTAGCCTCTCTAGTGCTGTCCTCTGCACTCACGAGACTTGCACAGTAGGAACCATCAGGAACCGGTGTGAACTCACGTGGTGCGTTTGCTGCGTCGTTGATCTCGTTAACTTTGTCTGCTGAGATGTTAAGTGCCATAGTAGTTTGCTCCTAAGCAAGGTCATTTAAGTAACTGGAAACGTCCGAAAGTTTGTAACTAGGTTTCAGGCCGATCTTGCGATGCTTTGCCTGATACGCTGGTGTGCCTTCAGTATAAAGCACACGGTCACCGGTGTCAACCCCTACGCTAACTTGTTTCAGGCCAATCTGTTTATTTTGTGTCAAGATGACTGACTGTGCAAACAGCAATTCATCTGCCCACTCACAAACTGATGCACCTGCGTGCTTAGTTAGCTTCGGCTGATATGCAGACCAACTCGTACCGTCTGGTCTGGTGACGGTCTTAATCTCGGCATGGCCGATCAGCACTACGTTCTTGCCTGCAGCGATCACTGTGTCTAGTAACCGAAGGATGGAGGATACTCTCCGGTTGATCTCCACTGCACCGCGTCCGAACGCATCCTGAAAGTTTTCCTTGTCAAGATCTCTCTGAACCAACTTCTCGGTCCAGTCTATGCTGTCAAGCACCAATGTCTGAAAGTCGCTTTCACGAACCTCCTTAACTGCTGACACCACATCCTTGGCTGATTCGAGTAACGGTGTTCTCGTTACGTCAAGGTCGCCACACCCGTTCTCCGTGGGCAGGAAGATGGCTTTGCTCCACCCTGCTGCCCACGTTGTCTTGCCGACACCGTGTGTCCCGTAGATGAATGTCCGACGTGGACGTTTCTGCGGGCCACTCGTTGCCTGCTCTAAAAAACTCATTCGCTCTCCTTTTGGTTATCCATGTGGAAGTCATAAAGGTCGTTCAGCCACTCTTCGAGTTCATCGATGATTGCCATTGCTGGGAGACTAGGTAAACCAAGGATGTCGTCGATCACGTCTGACACATATTCTACTATCGTCTCGTTAAAGTCAACCTCTTTACAGTCTTGAAGGTGTGGGAATGCGGATCTTTTCTTGTTCTCATGTCCCTTGGGAAGGTCGAATGAGTTTAACACATCGAGGACCTCAAGGCCAATGGCTCTTGCAAGTGTCTCGCGGTAGCCCTCTGTGAGGTTCTCCGTGATGTCAGACACAGTCTCAGCAAACTCACCGCCATCGACATCCATCTTAGTTTCCAGGAAGAACTCAAGACGCTCATTCGCTTGAACAGTTGACGACCGTACCCAGCAGATAATCTCTTTCGTGTTGGAATCAAGTCGTCTCATGGTTGTCTCCGGTGTGTTGTTTCTGAAGTTGCTTGTGGCGTGATTTGATGCCTGCCATGTCTCGTGTGAAGGTATTATACATTAATAGTTCAGAACTGTCAAAGCGAAGTCCACCTTTTTTGTCATCAACTATCACCGCATACTCTACCTCCACGCCAAGTTCATCACACTCGTAGTCCAGTAACTCCAGTGCTGGTACGCACTTACAGCCACTGAGGCCAAACACCTTCAGTCCTCTGGCACTTGAATAATCTTTTTTCAGATGATTCTTCGCCTTGGTCCTGAAGCCGGACACTGCCATCTTGGATGCATCTGGCTTCAGCTCCTTGAATATCTGGATGGCATAATCCAGATCCTTTGTCAGTACGCTAAACATTATCTTCCTGCTCCTGTCTTCTTGGCATCCTTCAGGATTGCGATCAGGTACTTCAGCGTCGGCTCTTCTGCATAACTCATTTGTCTCTCCATGTATCCATGTACTTTTCGTCTGTAATGATGCACCATGCAATCACCATCGTCCCTGACAGCACTGACAAGATAGCCAGTGCTGCCGATGCAACAACATAGTCAATCATCTAGGCGACCCCTCGAAACTAAAGCCAACCCAGCGACCCTTCAGTTTGAGTGCATGGAGTGCTAACTCAAACGCGACACGTTCGTCGACCACATTGGCGTCAAGCCCCTGTGTGGCCTTGTGGGCCTCTAGAAAGGTATCCATGAGCAGGTTACGCCGCTCCAGTGTCCAGCACCGTCGCTTGGTGCCACATGGATGCTGGACAACGAAGTACGCCTCCTCGTTGTTTGGTGGCCAGCCACCGCATGTGTACTCGGTGATGGGGTAGTGTTCGCCCTGCGAGTGAGCCTGAACGACGCCGTGGAATCCGCTGTGTGGTTTTACGTTTGTCATAGTGTTTACTCCGTAGGAAGGATCAAAGTGTTGAGGTCTTCTAGTGTACGCGAAAGATCTGCAATGGTCAAGTACAGATCCGAACATCTTGCCTTGTCAGCGAAACAAAGTTTCTCGCCGTCATCTTCACGAGCGATGATCTCGTTACGCTCGCCGTGTGCCTTCTGAAGATCGATTGTGAACTTCTTGATCAGGCTCTTCACTCGGCTGTTGTGGTTCTCTGGCGAGTGGTAGTTCTGGAAGTGTGCTGCAGTCATGTCTATACTCCAAAATCGTTGTTGGGGACGAACTTGAACTTCAGTGTTCGTTTCTTGTCACTGAGTGAATTGTACGCGTGGACCTCAACGATGTCAAGCAGTTCATCGATATCTTCTTGAGATTCCAAGACAGCCTCGAAGCGGCCAGTGGTGACGCCAACAGTCATTGCAATCTGACGACCCTTGGTCAACTCATGCTCAACAAACTCTACGCCACGGATGTTGTAAAAGCTGCGATCAAGTTCTGCGATAGTCATGATAGTGTTCCTTAAAAAAAGTGGGTTAGTCGTTTCTGCCTTACCCCTCCATGATACACTTGTCGGCTGAGGGGTCAAGCCGAATTTAGTTTAATTTTCTGATTTTCTCAGAATAGCTCCGGCGAGCCGTGTGAACTCCTCAGAGCCGATCTGAGGCAACTCGTCGCGTCCCTGTGTGATTTGTCGCACAAGGTCACTAGCGGCTGTTACAGCGGCTGCTGGGGCACCGTAACTGTTGCCAGTTGCATACAGGCGGTAGGCGAATCGTATGCGGGCTTGTTGGTCGTCTGAAAGCACGATTGTTCTCCTGATGGATGGCTGGGAAAGGATTAGAGTGACTCGGACCAAGTGATGTCGCTGCCACGATTCCGCTCACTTAGGTTAGCAGCCTCGACAACTTTGTCAAGACTGAGTTCTGCCTCGCGTCGTGTCTCGTAACTGTAGATGACAGTCTCGCCACTGACAAGGCTGAATGGCGTGTTGCGTGGGCCGTTGTCGCTGATGCTGATAAACTTCTTCATGTTGTTTTGCCTTTGTGTTGGCGGGTGTTGTGGTTAGTTACTTAAAACATACTGATCAGCCCGCAAGGAATCCTTTAGCCCTGATGGCGTTCAACTGCCTCTGTGCCCACTGTCTGGAATCAGGCGAGTTGTTCTTGTCGCTGATAATCGACTTCCAGAGCTTGACTTGCTTGGAGATCGGAAGGTCTTTAATCTGATTCCTCATGTTGTTTTGCCTTTGTGTTGGCGGGTGTCGTTTGCGTTACACCACCAATATACCAACCTGCTCGGAAAGAGTAAAGGACAATCTTTAAAGTTTCTTGTTTTTTATCTTCTGGTGCATCTCCCCAGCGGAAAATGGAGTGGGGAGGAGATAGGTCAAAAACTATTTTATACCGTAAATAACGGTGTTTTAGATATAAAATGAGGACTTCACATTGCGTTTTTTGGTTCAATATGGTATACTTATCCTTCTTGGATAAGCCTCTTTTAAGGTCTATCAAAGAAGGATAAGTAAGCATATAGTTTTACCTCAGGAGAAGACATGATCGACACGTCGGAACTACTATTCACATTGTCTATATACAAGGAACTGAAGAACAATAACGCAGGGAGATCAGCACACTGGTCGTCTGCACACAAGTCAAAGAGAGAGTGGGTCAACGCACTAAAGGAAGCAGACGTAATGACAGAGACTGGTGTCCACTTCACGCTTTCTGATTTCCATGCGGACATACTGTCTGGTCAGCCACTGGCACAAAAGGTTGGTATCGCGGCACGCAGGGTGCTGGGTAAACGCCAGCGTTTTTTCGATGCCGACAGTATCTTACGTGGAAACTTCAAAGAGTGCCTTGACTCTGTGGTTGACTTCGGTATATTAACTGATGACAGCACGAAGCACGTTACTTGGTGTGTCGGACTTCAGGACGATAGTCGAAAAGACGAAGGACCGTTTACAGAACTAATATTCTACGGGAGCAAGTGATGAAGCAATGCAGTAAATGTAAAGAAGAGAAGCCTTTAGATGGCTTCTACTTCAGGAAAGAAAGTGGCAAGCACAGGAACGAATGTACTGAGTGTACAAAGGCCCTCAGAAGTAAACATAGAAGGGACAATCCAGAGGCCGTGAACGCAACAAACAGGAAGCACTGGCACATCAGGAAACTCTCAAGTGGATACAGGGAGTTCCTGAAGTCTGACGCCAAGGAGTTCACAAGAAAGGCTGGTTCCCACAACAACAGGGCGAAGCAAGATTTCGGGCTGAGTGAAAGATTGCTTTCCAGCGAGATAAGGAGACTGTACAACAACCACGGGTGGGCATGCTACTACTGTGGCAAATTGGTTGCAAACACAACCAACCTAGAGTTGGATCATGTGATACCACTTGAAGTGGGTGGTAGAAACCACATTTCTAACTGCGTACCTGCTTGCACGCACTGCAACAGAACTAAGCACACGAAGACCGAGCAAGAGTTTTTAATTTCACGTAACCAAGGAGCAGAAGTATGACTAAGGTAGGAATCGTAGGTGATAGCCATTGCCCAGTAATGGTAGAAGGATATGCAGAGTGGTGCATGGATGTGTTCGACCAGTGGGAAGTTGACCGGATCATCCACATTGGTGACCTCGCGGATTTCCATGCCGCTAGTTTTCACGATTCTGAGATCGGGTTCTTCGATGTCGTAAGCGAGATGGAGGCCGCGAAGCAACAGATCCAGCACATGCAGGAAGTGTTTGGCAAGAAGGTGGAATGTCTTCAGGGCAACCATGATTCCAACTTGACTCGCAAGATGAAGGTTATCGGGCTGGACCCATCGCTTCTAAAATCTCCAAGCGACATTTGGGGAATCGATTGGGAGTTCCATCCAAGGTTCCACAAGTTGATTATCGATGACGTGATCTACATGCACGGTGACCAAGGGCGTGGCGGTAAGACCCCTGCCTTAGCGAAGGCTGAGGGTGAATGGATGTCAGTTGTCTGTGGGCATCATCACAGTGCAGCGGGTGTCTGGTATGGATGCAACTCCAATACCAGGTACTTCGGCCTCAACGTGGGCTGTGGTGTGAACCACAAACACGCTGTCATGGCATACGGTGCAACCTTTGCACAGAAGCCAATGCTAGGATGTGGGGTGGTTATCGATGGTACACCGTACTTCGAGCCCATGCCACTGGCGAACAAGTACGGCAAAATTTAATTGCTAGACACTTGGTTCTCTGACCCCGCCCCCTTATCACACGCTGTGCCTCGTGGGGGGCGGGGTTTTTTTATGCCTGTGCGTTCAGGATGGCCTTTCTTAGCAGCCGACCTGCAGCAACCTTCTTCATTGGTGCTGGAACCAGCTTGAATGCTGGGATAAGTCTATCGGACTGGGACAACAAGTGAGAGATGATTGCATTCTTGTGCCGCGTGCACCCTTCGACGCCCCACTTGTTCATCCGCTTCTCCATGTCTTTGCAGCCACAGCCTTCACCGAATTGCACTGCCCACTCTGGGATCAGTTTTGCAAGCTCTGTTCCTACTGGCTCTTTCATTATTGGCACTCCAATGTAATGTTATATGATCCCGTCAGGTCCGACTCGTCTGAGCCGTCACACCCTTGGGAGTAATTGTTGTTTATATCTACGAATGACGTGAGCATTCCAGACAGCGATGATGATGGGCACCCAGCTAGGCCAGAGATTGGCAGCACGTCTGAGAGACCACGAAGGTGGTAGTTGCTTCCATTGTACGTCCAAGTAATATCCACTTGGACTTGGTACACGGTGTCGACGAATATCAGGCTAGTCTCTGTCCCCACGCTAACAGGGGTTGGCGGTGAATTACTGGCAAACACATCGTCACCATAGACACTTCCGCCCATCGGGCAGGTCTTTGTGGTTGCAGTGGTGTATGAGCCAGTGAGCGGGCCACTTGGGAAGTTGTACTCAAAATAGGTGAAGTCAAACCCGCAAGATCCACCGTCTGGTCCAACCATTATGATATCGTTAACCTTAACTCTGGATGACGTCGTTGGATCGAATGTCTGTGCAGCACAGTCACCAACATTGAATGCACCACCCTGTGTCGTACACCATTGCTGGGCAACGTCTGCGTGTTGTGTGCCTGAGACGTCGCAGCAGCCAATTGTAGGCTGTGTAGCCGACCATGTGCCTGTGCAGTCATTCTCCTCAACGCCGGACGTTACAGAGCCATCTGTGTCGTCTATGCACCAGCCAGTGCCATCGCAATTGACACCCTCTGACCAAGTCCCTCCAAGCAACGAACACTCTACTTGTGTGATATTCGGTTGGTCTGGACCTCCCACAATCGCACAGCAGCCCGTAGGAAACGGTGTGGCACTCCATGTGCCTGTGCACTCATCTTCTTCAATATCGGGCGTTACAACGCCTGTGAGTGGGTCCTGACAGTATCCCTTGGGGGCACACTCGATACCCTCTGTCCATGTTCCACCGAATGCCGTGCATTCCTGCTGTGTGATGCCGGATCTGTTATCTTCGCCAGCTATGGCACAGCAACCAGTGGGACAGTCAGCAGATGTCCATGAGCCGCTCTGTGCCGTGCAGTAAGCCTGTGTAACGTCAGATTCGTATGAACCGTCAGGTAGCGTGCAGCAGCCCGTAGGAGGGCACGCAGAGTCGTCCCCTTGGTATGTTCCACCAAGCTCGGTGCACGGTGTCTCGCCAATTGTTGTCGTTACGGTCCCATTTTCAAGCTCACAGCAACCAATCGTTACGGTTGAGTCGGTGCACTGATTGCAGTCGCCACCGTATGGCATCATCATTGTGAAGAAGTCGTCGCCCGACTCGCCACGAATGGTGATGCCTTCGCCACCACATGAGTCCATTGCAAATGGAACATAATAGCCGGGCCCGTTAGGGATGTTGAGGCTGACGCTGCGAGTTCCATCTCTGCTGCCCATACCGACATCGCCACCACTCGTGGGGATTGTAAGTTCTTTGCCGCCTATGCCGCCCCAGTATGATGTTCCGTTCTGTACCAAGATGTCGTCACCGTATCTCAGTGCAAAGTCTGTGATCAACTCTGACTCATCTGGCTGGTATCCTGACACAGGGAACGGGAGGCATCCGATGTCGGACCCGGCTGGATTGGACCAGCACTCGCACATAGGTCCAGTGTTTGTGAATACCGTTGCACCACACTTTTCTGTGCCAGTAATTGGGACATAGGATGCATCGCTAGGTATTGGAAGGAAGTCGTCACCTAGGCCGCAATTGCCTGCATTTCCAGTTGCACTACAGTTGTCGCATTCGAATGCAGACCCCATTGGCATCTGCTCATCGACAGGGTACTCCATGACATTTTCAAGATCTTTGCCAAATGCACCGTATGGGGTTTCGCCGGGACCGTCCTTTACTCTCAGCCCAATATTGAATGCAGCGAGCGAGAATATCTGGTAGGGGCTATCCCAGTCGTCCACTTGCCACCCATCGATCTCCCAGTATCTGTCCGCAACTCCAAGTAGCTCTGACACGGGGTTCTGCACTGTGGGGCAAATGAAGCTATCGAAGTGTGAGGTTGGCACGACGTCAGACTTTAGTGGCGACCAGATCTGCTGAGGGTATAGCAGTAGGGTTGGCCTGCCGCATCCGTATGTCTCTGTAACCAACTCGATCCGCCTCAGGCCGCTATACAGTTTTGCCCCTAGCCCCTCCGCAGGTGACTGGTACTCTAAGAGCGTGTTTCCATTCACTGGCGAAGCAGATGGGCAGTATGACCAGTAGGCATTGGTTGGGCACGTCCCAGAGGAGCTTGGTGGATACACCGAGTCTGGCGAAACCTTGGTGCCAATCCTGTTGAAGTTCTGTCCCCAGCACTCATCTGCCGTTGTTGCAGCCGGAAAGTCTGTTATGTCCACAGACCAGCCACACACAAATTCATCAGAAATTGTCTCGTCCTTGGTGAGGACGTATGAGCCGATTGTCTTGTATCCAACCTTGTAGTGTGGTGTCACATACTGTAGCGGAGCGTCGCCGGGGTTGAGGTCCTCACAATTCCCTTGTGGGCATGGGTATACATACTCTGCCGAGTAATACCTGTATGATGCAGGCACGACGATGTCTGTTACCGCAATCTGGTCTGGCCCGTTGGTGTGGTCGAACCATTCGCCTATCTGGCAAAGGCACTCCTGTGGGCAGCCCGCCCCACATTCACAGCAGGTATCCCCATTGAATCGCCATCTCATTATACTGGGTCCTCACACTCGGCTTGAATCATGATCCAGTCACCAGTGCTGTGACTATATGCGGTTAACTTCTTCGATGAAGACACGTCGTCGTCCCACGGGTTTACAATTGTGTATAGAGTTATCGTGTCCGTCGTCCAACTTGTTCCATCGTATGAACGGATATTTGCCGTGCCAGTTCCGTTTGCAGATATCGTTGTTGTCGAAACGAACTGTGCAACAGTTGTCCCTCCACCGCCGCCTGCAACAGACACCCACAGCGAGCCAAGCCTAGCTGCTTGGAAGATGGAATCGCCTGCAATGTCCTCGTTGGTTGTATTAAGGACAGCCAGTTCCACATTGACATCTTCAGCAGTCTCTGGGTCATCTCCAGACATGTCGATATATACCTTGGTGCAGTCACCAGAGGTGATGGTCGCCCCATCGATACCAGCTATCCCAGCGGCAGGTGCCCTGACAAGAATCACCTCATTACCAGTTGCCGTGCGAGGGTGGTTTGTTGTCCCACGCCTTTCGTTGGCAAACCTCTTGAGTTCTTCTGCAACACCTTTATCGTTGAATGCGTATGGCATTATATATCCACGCTTGCTGGCAGGAATGATGTGAAGTCAAGTTCTTCCACTGTGTCGTATCGGATGTAGTCTGGTGCACCAGTCTGGTCATCAAGTTTGTGACCAAAGGTGTCTACAAGACCAACGTTACCAAGTGCAAGTTCATCGATATAGAACATACTTGGCCTGTTGCTGTTCAGGCTATCTAGGTAGCTTCTACTGATAAGCGGAAGTGCTGCTGCATGACCAACAAACAGGCTGTTTCCTTCGCTGTCTGTTACTTCGTAATCATCATACAGCACTGTGTACGTCACTCTGAACTTATCCGATGGACCGGATGCAAGTTGAACGGACTGCTTGACTGCATTGATGTTTGTAATCATACAGGACTTGGGAACAAAGCCAGCCCATGTGGTACTATTGACTTTGAAGCACCTCTGCATCATGGTTGCATTAGTAAACGCATCCTCGAACTGGGTGATGGTTAAGGTGAGCAGTGGCTTTGTTCTAGTCACAGGGATGTCAAACATCTCCTGAAGTTTATCGCCAGATGACGGCATCACCCTAGTGCTAACAGGATCACCAGCAGTCCCACCAACTGGACCTGTTGCAGAGTATGCAGGTGCCTCGTAAAGAACGATCTCTCGCCCAGTGATGGACCTTGAGATCTTGGGGGTGATGTCAGTCACGCTGGCTGGTGGAGTCGATGGCGGCTCAGTGGGACTCTCCTCTGTTGGTCCGTCACCCTGACTCTCTGTCTTGTATGTCACATCGACATGGAAGTTGAACCCACTGTTGTCGATACGCTTGACCGTCTTGCTGTTGCACACGGCCATAGGGTAGCCAAGACCAGAGATCGGGTCGTACCATGTATGGTAGTTCACCAAGGGGATGCCGGTTGCATACGCAACCTGAATGTCAGTGACTTCGTCTGGGGAATCGATCCCAGTGGCCTTGACCAAAAACCTTTTCGTGAAAGATATGTTGGCAGACTTTTTGCCGCCTGAGTTGTTTGCCGATGCCGAGTACGAGGTTGCCCTCAACTGACATACTTCAAATTCGAGTGCCATTATTATATCCTAAATTCCGGTGATGTTTGATAGGTCGATGTCTCTGACGGCCTCGACAATGTCGTTTGCTGCATCCTTCCTGCTCCTCTGCTCTTCTTCAAATCTCTGCTGCTCACGTCGGTCACGCTCTGCTTGCTTCCGTTGCTCCTGCAGGTATCGGAACTCCTCAACAGAGTTTTGCCTGAACATGTCGCTTGGAAGGGCGGCTTGGAGTGCGGCCTCAAGACGGCCCTTCTCGTTCTCTCTTCTGGACTCAGCAATGTCTGCAAGTGCCTTATTCTTTTCTTCCTTTGCCTGTTCAAGTTGCTTTTCGTACCATGCAGTGATCGCAAAGAGTTGCTGCTCAGGTGAGTAATCCTGTCCTGATATGCTCCCAGAGTGCCACTGCTGGTACTCTTCCTGTTTGTTTTTGGGGTCCCTCTTCCAAAGTTCTTCCATCAACGCCTTATACTTTTCTGCCCTAGCAAGCCTGTCTTCGTCATCCTTCTTCTTCTTGGCAGCAATGTCTGCCTGTGCCCTAGCCTCTTTCTCTGCGATCTCTGCATTCTGTTTGGCGACCTTCGCTGCTAGGTCTCGCTCTTTCCTGTACCTCATCGCGTCACCAGTGTCGAGCCATGACCTCATCATCATGACAAGTTCCATGGATCTCTCGACGCCCTTCAGCACTTCACTGAGGCCCTTTAGGGTGTGAGTCATGAAGCCAGAGTATTGATCCAGTGCAGACATTGCACCGATAATCTTTGTCGTCAGCCGTCCGACCGTCCCAAGGATCTCATTGAAGATGTTATTGAGCTTCTTGCCAAGCTCGGAGTGCCTGAAGAACGACTGAATCTCCTCGCTAAGGTTCTCCAGCTTGCCAGACAAGGTCTCAAGACCCATGTAGTCCGCACCGGCGTACTCCTCGCCCATCGCATCCAGTGCCTTGCCTACGTCCTCTGCAGAGATGAGACCATCCTTCATCATCTCTCGGATGTTTCCGGTGAACCTACCAGCATCATCAAGGATCTTCTGCAGGAACCTGTCGATGGGGACACCAGCCTCTGTAAACTGGCGATGCTCTGTAGCCATGAGCCTGCCAGCACCAACAACGTCAGTGTATGCTTTGGCGAGCCTCTTGAACTGATCTTCGTTGCCTTTGGCAACCTGATTGAACTGCTTCAGACGGATCATAACAAAGTCAGACTCAACGCCCAAGTTTGTCAATGTAGTTGCCATCTTCATCCCAGCTTCGACGCTCAGAGATGTTTTCATCGCATAGGCTTCAATCTCCTTCGACAACTTCTTGGCAGCAGGGACTCCGCCCTTGATGACCATAGCAAGAGACTTGACGCCCATCTTGTAGTCGTCGATCATCTTCATCCACGACATCATGGTGCCAACGGCTGCACCAGCAGCCCTTCCAAGTGCCTTGAAGGCTTGGACAAGAGGCCAAATGAACATGGTTGTTCTGCCGACTACATTCGAGACAGTTGACATGATGCCAGCAAACTTGCCCATTTTGCCCAGCATTCCGCCCTTGCCCTTGAAGAACTCTGCTATGCCACCACCTTCAGACATGTGGTCAAGGAAACCCACCTTGCCGCCACCGCCACCTGCACCAAGCGTCTTGATATCCCTTATGGCTTTCAGCTTGGCAGCCTTGATCCTTTCGATGTTCCGAATGGTCCTAGCAACCTCCTGCAGCCCACGCTCTGCCTGATCCTGTGCAAATCTCTCTTCTGCTGCATTGATCTCACGAATGCGTCTCTTGTACGCACGGATGATAGCCTTCTGGACTTCCTGCCTCTTGCTCGCGTCGTTCTTGTTTGCACGCCAGTTCGCTTCTCCAAGCCTGCGTGCCTCAGCGGCTGCAGCATCACGCTCTGTCATGACCTCCTTGATATCTTTCTTCAGGAACGATGACAATGCCGACTGGTCCCTGCGGATCGCTGCTGCACCCTTCTTATACCCATCTGGGCTAAGTAGAATCTCCACATATAGCGAGCCGACATTGTTTTTAGACATTTACTTTTTTCCGATTAAAGATGAAAGGTATGTACCCGCCTCTTCGACAGACACTTCCTTATTATTGCTAGATGAATCGTATGCTTTGGATTCGATCTCAAATTTGAGTTGCTTGTATGCAACCCACCAGTCGACGATCACAGAGGATGTGTTGTTCATCCAGTGGATGGGATCGTCGACCCCAAGTTCAAGACAAATAGAGAACACGTTAAACAAGCGGGCATTACGCTCCAACTCGTTCTTGAGTTTGTCTATTTGCCCAACAGCTTTCCCTCGCGAACTCTCACCCACTCTTCGATGGCTGCAATCAGCAGGTCCATCTTGAGTGCGTCAAGGTTCATCAGGTCTTTCATATCCTTGTCTGCAAACAAGTTCTTCCCGTCCTTGTCGCAGAGGTGGTCGATGATTGTTGCACATCTTGCACGCTGGATAGCCTCTTCTCTGACAACTTCCTTCTTCATGTCGTACAGCGATGCCATGCGTCGTGAACGCTGGAACTCGCTGACAGACTTGACGTAGACAGTTTCGCCAAAGAACTCTCCCAGCACATCTGGCTTGGAGACTGCAGCTTTCTTAAGTAAGGTCGCTTTCGTTAAACTCATCGAGATCGCTTTCAATTTGTGGTGGTGTTACTAAGTCCTGATCAATATCTGGGTGCTCAATCATTTCTGCTTCACGCTTGATGATTTCCTGCACCTTTGTTTTTATCTCTTCCGCCGACAAGGGATCGACTGGGGTTGTGAAGATAATCTTCGAACCCTCAGCCCATCCCAATATCCCAACCATCTTCAGCTTACTTGGGTGTCCGCAAAAAACTAAATACTGTTCATGGCATTGCTCTTTCCTTGTTGCAAGGTTAATGCCAATGTGTGGTTTAAGTTCGACGTGCATCCAAGTTCTCCTAAGCTAAAGTTGTTTAAAGTTCATTACGCCTGGGTTGTAGCGTCTGTCCACGCTGGTCCAGTTACGCCATCAAACGTAAATGTGATAGTCTGCTCTAGCAGGCCACCGATCTCAACGCTTGGCATTGTGCACTCGGAAATGAAGCCAGATCCAGCGAGGATTCCGCCAGTTTGACCTTCGCCAGTAGCAGGCAGTGTTACCGTGATTGTCTCGGGAAGTCCAGATGGAATAACTGGGGCACCGGTCAGTGGGAACACAGATGTGACCTGCACGGTTCCTGCGTCAGTTAAGTCTGCTGCGATCTTCTTCATAAATCCCGTGTCGCTAAGACATGAGGCGTCGATGCTGTCCATAGAGAATGTTGGCAAGGTCATTGACCTTACGCAAGCACTCGTTCCGCCAAGGACGACGGTCGATCCTTGTCCAGTTGTGCCGATTGGTGCTGTCATCTTAGATATCCTTCAAAGGTTCTAGTTTCTTAAATAGTGAATTTCAAAATCTTGAGAACACAGGAACCTGCGTTCGTCTGATCCATCTTTTGGTGTCAGTAACTCCCAGTCTAGACCGTCGTTAACTGTAATCCCTTGGATGGGGTGCGTTGCATCCGAAGATGTAAAGCCATCAATAGAGTCTTCAACTAGCTCAATTATCTCTTCTGTCTGGGAACGAGTAACGCCTAGTACATCGACCTCTAGTCTTGCTGAGTAAGCACGAACAGAACAGTTGTTGACTGTCCCATATGCCTGCCCACTTAGTATCGTCAGCACAAGGAATGGCTCTGTCACGCCTTGTGGTGGGTAGTCTGCAAATATGTTGTTGCCAACAAGTGCAGTTATGTTTGTGTCGGCTCTAAGGTGAGCAATGACTTGCGGTATGATTCTCATTGTCCCTTTGTCCACTTTCTCATCATGTCGTTGATTATCTGTGCGTTCTTCGTCTGCGAGCGTGTCATTGCAGGGCCAAGGAATGGTCTTGCAATCAGTGCCTTGGAGTTCTGTCCGTTCTTCCCGCCCCAATTTACGTGCTTACCACCGTACTCCAGTACGTGTGCGTAGTTATAACCGTACTTGCCATTGTCGCTGTCGTCTGAGCTGTATCTCGGACCAGTGATGGATCTGATTCCACCATTACGCTGCCGAATGTTCTTCGTGATAATACCTCTGTTGCCGCGGCCCTTGCCACTGTCGCTTACCGATCCACCGTTGTATGCCATAGATGGCTTGTTTGCACCACGCTTGCTTAGTACGTCGCCCATCCATCCGCCCTTCAAGTATTCCTTGCCAGATGCCGATGTCCGTGGGTTCTTCCAGTCACCACGCGTCTGCTTGTTGTATTTCGACTCGCCAACTCTACCTGCATTGGATCCACGCTTCAGCATTGCCACAGCCTCTTTACGGATGGTTGTACCCATGCGTTCCGAGATCTGCCCCAACTGCCTATTGGTAAGGTCCTCAGCAAGTTGGTTCATGTCGTAGGCAAAGTCGGTGCTGGTCATGATACCTGCACGGTTCTTTGTCTTGTTCTTTCCTGATTGGCTACGGAGGTTTCTTTCTGCCCTAGCCCATACCTGCTTCATGACCGACATTATTCTGCCGACCTTAATTCGATTCTCATTGTTCGGTTGCTGCCTGCAATGTCTCTCACGGCAGTTATCCCATACACTTGCCCGTCAATCGTCAATCTACATGACGAGTTAACGGTTCCGCTGACGGCTGGTGAATCCCCGATTGCTACCTTCTGGGTGGCTTCTCTCGTCTGCACACCATCGAGGATCTCACCGCCGCCAACGTCCACAAGTTCGCACCACCAGCCACTGATTACGGTCGTCCACGACCCAGTGCTGTAGCTACGCTGTCCGTAATCGTCGAGAGTCGTTGGGGGTGACTCGATCAACGCGGAGTGATTGCGGTAGCCGATACGCTTGCGGTTTATTCCGTTAATGCCTGCCATTATGGGTATGAACTCCTAATAAGTTTCCTAACAAGCATTTCGTAACTCTTGCCATTGTCTGTGTTCAGGGTGTTCTCTTGAGCAGGATCGAAGTATGCTCTGCCAGTCTCAAGCAGGATGGCCTGCTTCATTAAGCGAGGAACACAGTCGCTGTCTGCAACTCCACATGTGAAGTTAATGAACACCTTGTCAGACTTAGTCTCAAGTGAGACCTCAGGCCACCCGTCGCTGTTCTCGGAAAAGATTCCGCTTCTGGCGTTCGAGTAAGACCACTGAGAAGAGTCTAAGGTTTGCGTCACGCCATCTGAATCGACATACGTGATCGAACTGACAGACGTGTCCATCCCCATCATGAGATTAATCATCCCAGCATCGCTTGGAAAGGAGGACATAGCCTGCTGCCAAGTTGCCGAGATAATGCCACGGTTAATGTCTCGTTCTAACTTCTCTGTCGATGCCTCAATTAGCAACGTGATCTCGTCGTCTTGGCTGTTGCCAGAGACTCTAAGATGATTTTTTGCTTCTTGAAGACTTACTGCGAGTCCGCTTGGGCTTGACGTTCTCGTCAGCGTCCAACTTGGGTTCATCTTTGACTTCCTCACAGTTACCGAAAGAGATCAAGGTTCTAGCAA
>JAAHTG010001076.1_pt1 | contig 20206 bp, 22 predicted proteins | sample 6116081 | NCBI WGS metagenome assembly JAAHTG01 (sample SAMN13939989, study PRJNA603662) | sponge metagenome | isolation source: marine sponge | host: Mycale hentscheli | place: New Zealand | collected 2005 | reverse complement strand
CCTCTAGATTTCTTAGGAATCCCGCGTCTCCGACGCTGGGAGGATGTCAATTCCTGTTCTCTAAACTACTATATAATTTAAAATCATTGTGAAGTTGAAAAGGTAACAGTTAATGAATAAAAGTGGAGCATGGTTAATAGTTGGAACTCTAAGTTTAAGTGTACAAGCAGAAGTAACTCAAGCACAGTCATTGAAAATTGTTTATCCTCCCGTCAATCATCAGACGACATCAGACTCTATTTTTATTATTGGTTCAGCACCTTCAGATGGAAATGTTATTGTTAATGGAAAACAAATAAAGCGATCGAATCAAGGTAACTTTGCTCCTAGTGTTCCCCTTATAATGGGAAAAAATAACATTGTCATTCGTTATGGTAAAGAACAAATCACACGAACAATTACCAGAAAAGATAATCAACCATTAGCTAAAGATATTAACAATTTATCAGCTAACTTATTAACTCCAAAAACAAATATTAGTAGACTGCCCAATGAATTAATTTGTTTTACCGCTATTACCCCTAAAAATGCCTCCACATCAGTCAAAATAAATAATCAAATAATTTCTTTAACTCCTGAAATAAAAGCCGTCAACTTACCCCCAAACTCCTCCGTATTAATCGCCAAAAATCAACCAGAAAAAACCATTAGCCAGTCATGGCAAAAAGTATCTGGATGTAACCATTTTAAGACTCAAGTGAGTAATATTAAACCTGTTTTCACCATGAATCATCAAGGTAAAACTATTGTTAGAGAAACAGGGAATAAAATCAATATTTTAAATCCTCAACAGTTAACAGTGGTGGAAGTTATTAGTGAGCAAGGTGTTGCTCGTACTGGGGCAAGTACCAATTATTCGAGATTGACCCCCTTACCTAAAGGTACAAGAGCATCAGTGACAGGAAGAGAAGGAGAATGGTTAAGACTCGACTATGGTGGTTGGATAAAAGAAAAAGAGACTAAAGTGTTACCCACGAATACACCTCCGATGAGTATGATTCGCAGTGTCACTTCTCGAATAGTAGGCAATCGTACAGAAGTAATTTTTCCCTTAGAAAATCCTGTGCCGATTACTATTAAGCAAGATGATGACAGTTTGACTCTTTCTTTACATAATACGATCGCACAAACAGATACAATTCGTTTTGATGACAATCCGATTGTGAAGCGTTTGGACTGGTATCAGACGACTCCCACACGTATAGACTATATTTTCAATTTCAAGTCTGCTCAACAGTGGGGTTATGATGTCCGTTATCAAGGCAATAGTTTAGTTCTGACTTTGAATCATAGTCCCGTCACCAGAGGTTCTAACAGTTTAGAAGGTATTAGCATTCTACTCGATCCCGGTCATGGAGGAGATGAACTCGGTGCCAGAGGTTCGACAGGCTATCCTGAAAAAGATGTTAATTTAGTGGTATCGAAATTGTTAGCCCAACAGTTAAGACAAAAAGGTGCTACGGTTTATTTAACGAGAGAAACTAATAAGTTTGTATCACTTGGTGATCGACAAAAAATGATTAATCAAATCAAACCCACTCTAGCGTTTTCGATACATTATAATGCCTTACCTGATGGAGGAGATGCGGAGAAAACCAAAGGAGTTAGTACATTTTGGTATAATCCTCAAGCCCATGATATAGCTGTATTTATGCACAATTATCTAGTAGAAAAATTAAATCGTCCTTCTTATGGGGTTTTCTGGAACAATTTAGCTCTGACTCGTCCTCATACCAGTCCTGTTATCTTATTAGAGCTAGGTTTTATGATTAATCCTCAAGAGTTTGAATGGATTACTAACCCTCAAGAGCAAAAAAAGTTGGCATTGACGATCGCAAATGGCATTAATGAATGGATAGGAAGTAGTAATAGTCGATAGGTTATGTTAAGCCTTTTAGTTATCTCAGTTCGGGATAACTAAATTAGTCTTGAGGATAATGAATAATTCACTCGGCAGTACAAAAGCCTTTACTCCTTACACATTGAACTTTGACTTTTTGTGATAGGACAAAGCTGGTCTTTTTATTTTCAGAAGATCCCTGAATTTTCATTTAATCTGAGTGAAGAGTATCACCTTTCAATTTTCTCAAAAATAGACAAAAAAAAGCCCTTGGGAGTCTTGCCATGTTTCGACCCCAAAGACTTTTTTCTGTTTCCTCACACCGTAATTAGGTATTTCTACCTTCGTTATGACTCAAGTATAAACATTTTTTCTAGAACTGTCAACTGTTATAATAAAATTTCTTGAATTTAAGGAAAAATATCGATGGAAGTTATACCCGCAATTGATTTATTAGCAGGGCGTTGCGTTAGATTATATCAGGGTGATTATCAACAGTCTCAAGTCTTTAACGAAAATCCTTTAGAAGTAGCTTTACAATGGCAGGCTCAAGGAGCAACTCGTTTACATTTGGTGGATTTAGATGGTGCAAAAGAAGGTAATACTGTTAATTTAGAAGTAATTTCCGCCATTGTCCAAAATCTTTCTATTCCTGTACAAGTCGGTGGTGGATTGCGTACCAAAGCTTCTATTGAAACTCTATTTGATTTGGGGGTAGAAAGGGCAATCGTCGGTACAGTAGCAGTAGAAAACCCAGAATTAGTACAACAGCTATGTGAAACATTTCCCCACAAAATAGCAGTAGGAATTGATGCGAGAAATGGAAAAGTTGCCACTAAAGGTTGGTTAGAAACCTCCACAGTTGAAGCTACCGATTTAGCCCAGAGAATATCGGAAAAAGCGGCGGCTATTATCTATACTGATATCAGTCGTGATGGTACTTTAGTAGGGCCTAATTTGGAATCCTTAAAAGAATTAGCCAAAGTTACGGATATTCCTGTCATTGCTTCTGGTGGTATTAGTTCATTAACAGACTTACTCAGTTTAGTTTCTTTAGAATTTTTAGGAGTGAATGGAGTAATTGTTGGTAAGGCTTTATATACAAATAAAGTTGATTTGAAAGAAGCCATACAAGCGATCGGTAATGGTAGATTACAAGATATACCCCTCAATTTTGATGATACTGCTTTAGCATAGTAAATGTGGGCAATGCCCCACCCTACTTTTTGTTTGTAATATTATTATTAGTTACTGATTTTAAAAATTAAATGACTGTCAAAGTCAAATTTTTGCCTGATAATGTCACTGTGGAAGCTGAAATAGGTGAACCTTTATTGGTTGTGGCTGAACGAGGTAATGTTTTTATCCCGACAGGTTGCCTTATGGGTTCATGTCATGCCTGTGAAGTGGAATTAGAAGACGGCACACCTATTTGTGCCTGTATTAGTGCTGTCCCTGCTAATACAAAGGAATTAACCATTAATTTATATTCTGATCCTGTTTGGTAACAATGGTTTTTGACAGAACTAACTTCTCTCCTCAACTTTTGTGCCTATCGACATCTGCCCTATTGTGTATACAGAAGTCGGATTGATGTATATTTAAGAAGTTTCAGCTCCCTAAATCCCATACCCCTCTGCCTGTCGGCATCTCCCCTTACCAATGGGAGACTGGGGGACTTTAAACTTTTTTTGAAATCTAGTTCCCTATCAAATTTGGAGAGCTAGGAGGACAAAATGCCGTATTTTAATTATTCATTATTCATTAATTCATTATCCCCATGCCTCGAATTGTTTTAGTTAATCCTCAGATTCCACCTAACACGGGAAATATCGCTAGAAGCACTGCCGCTACTGAAGTTGAGTTACATTTAGTTGCACCTTTAGGTTTTGAAATTAGCGATCGCTATTTGAAAAGAGCTGGTTTAGATTACTGGCCTCATGTTAAACTGACCTACCATAATAGTCCAGAAGAATTCCTCAAAGCCGCCAAAAATCGAGGAGGAAGACTAATTGGTTTTAGTGTTAGAGGAAAACAAGACTATCTTGATTGTGAATATCAAGAGGATGATTGGTTATTGTTTGGTAGCGAAACTAAAGGTTTACCTCCCGAAGTTTTAACACAATGTGATTTGACTTCTTTTATCACTATGAAAAGCGATCATGTTCGTAGTTTAAATTTATCTGTCAGTGTTTCTGTAGTTTTGTTTGAATCTTTACGACAGTTGAGATAAGGTAATTTACCATATAATTCTTATTTGGGAGTCTGTGTCTTTTGCTCTGCCTTCAATTTACCTTTTTTATTTTTTCTACTCTGTTGAAATCCAAAACCAGCAATAATCAGAATCAAGACAAATGGCCATATATTTACAACTCCGACCAATACCCAGATAAGATTTCTCCAACCGTTGATGAAGCCGTCTTGGAAATGTGTAGAAAATCTCACTGAGGCAGTAGTTTTTTGATAGTATGTCACATTAAGGGTACTCAATGAAATGCGATCGTCATATAGTTTCAATTTTCCTTCAGCACTCTCGATTACCTCTCGCAAAGTACCGATTTGCTCTTCAATCGCCAGTATATCCTCAACTGTATTTGCCTTAGTGAGTAATTCTTTATATCGAAGTTCAAGGGCTTTTTTCACTTTCAATCGAGATTGCGTATCAACATAGTCTTCAGTTATGTCTAAAACACGAATATTTTTGTTATCAAACTGAGTAACACCCTTAGAAATTTCACTGACTAAAGTGTCAAAGTTTTCTACAGGAACTCTTATTTCTAAACGTTGCTGTGATCTACTTTCATAACTGGAAATACTTTCATCGGAAATGTACGCCCCTGTCATTTTGATCACTTCATTAATTTTAGCTCTCGTTTGTTCTAAACTTGTGGATTCAAATTCCAAATCCCCTTCCTTGATGATTTTAAGCTCTTTAGTCGGAACTTTTTTATTTTTATTCTCTTTTATCTCAGATTGAGATGCTGTATTCTCTGACTGCAAATCAGACGAGCCTTCATCATTCGCCTCAGGTTGACTGCAACCTACAACACTTACGAGAAAACCTAAAACAACAAGATTTGCGATTTTCTTCATTTGCCTTACTTTTTGCGATCGAACTATCAACTAACAACTATACTTTATTTATCAAAAAAATGGGGTCATCAGCCTTGCCCCTAAAAGTCAAATATCTTTGGTAAGGGTATTTCTGGAAATGAAAATACCAATTTTGGAAGATAAGTCCCTCTTTCTCCTCTTTCAAGAGAAGATGCTGACAGGCAGAAGGATGGAGATTTAGGAGGCATAATTATGATACTTTTTTTCATGGAAATGCTCTAAGAGTCCAGATTATTTTCCAAGAAAAACCTTAGCCCTTTGTTGACAAGAAAACCCTGAGAAAATCACTTCATGAAACTTTACTAAAAATACTATCCAGTAAGGACAACAATTGGCTATAACAATACAAAAAGTTAACCATAACTCCACAAGCCGAGATTAATTTTATGGTTTAACCAAATATTTCCATTAAGAGGACTCCCATATGAGTAACGAAAATAAAAATTTGGACATTGAATATTTAATTAATATTGCTAATTCTTTTGACCATCAAGGTAATATCAAAAATATTCAATCTTTGGGAACAGGAAATATCAACGATACTTTTTTGGTAAGGAAAAATGAAGCTAAAGATTGTTGTTTTATTTGACAAAAAATCAACACTCAAGTATTTCCTAAACCAGAATTAATTATGCAAAATATTGTGGTCTTAAATGATCATGCCCAAGAGAAATTAAAGCAAAATAGATTTAATCGTCAATGGGAATTAGTTTCAGTTATTAAAACAAAAACAGGAGCAAATTATATTACCCAAGAAGATAACTCTTTTTGGCGTGGAATAAGTTTTATTGATAATTCAGAATCTTTTGACACAATTAATAACTCAGCACAAGCAGAAGAAATAGGCATAGCTTTAGGAATATTTCATGATTTAATTAGCGATTTACCACCAGAAAAATTAGCAGATACACTTAAAGGCTTTCACATTACTCCCATTTATCTGGAACAATATCAAAAAAGTTTGGCAACCAATACAATCAAAGATTCACCAGAAAAGCAATTTTGCTTAAATTTTGTCGAAGAACGTAAAAATCTCGCTTTTGTATTAGAAAACGCTAAATCAGAAGGAAAAATACCTTTACGTTTAATGCATGGTGATCCTAAAGTCAATAATGTGTTGTTTGATATTAATAGCAAAAAAGCGATTAGTGTCATTGATTTAGATACTATTAAACCCGGTTTAATTCATTATGATATCGGAGATTGTTTACGTTCTGGTTGTAATTTAATCGGAGAAGAAACAAAAGATTGGGAAACTGTTTCCTTTGATTTAGATTTATGTGAAAACATACTCAAAGGCTACTTAAAAATGGCTAAAACTTTTCTAACAGAAAATGATTATAAATATATATTTTCATCAATTCGTTTAATTACTTTTGAATTAGGTTTAAGATTTTTCAGTGATTATTTAGCAGGTGATCTTTATTTTAAAGTTAACTATCCTGAACATAATTTAATGAGAGCTTTAGTCCAATTTCAATTAACCAAAAGTATTGAATCTCAACAGGAAAATGTTAATAAAATAATTCAAAAATTATCATGATAGAAAAACAATTTATCTTACATCCTTTTTCTTGAGAAAATTCACAATTCAATTATGAAATAAAAGCCAATGTCATATATGATTTGAATGAATTAACTATTCATTATCAAGTTTTTGGTGATTTTGATAAAATACAAATTCCCACAGTAAAAAAACAGCCATATCGTGCAGATAATTTATGGCAAAACACTTGTTTTGAGTTTTTTTTAGGACTTGTAAATTCTCCTATTTATTGGGAATTTAATCGATCACCGTCAAGAAATTGGAATATCTATAGTTTTAGTCATTATCGAGAAGGAATGAAGCCCGAAAAAGCTTTTAGTTCATTACCTTTTCCATTTACCAAAGAATCTGATCATTTATCGGTTCAGATTAAAATGCGTCTTGATAATATTATTAAAAATCCTGAAGATATAGAAATGGGTATTACCGTGGTTATAAAAGATGACGATGATAATATTAGCTATTGGGCAATTAAACACACGGCAAACGAAGCTGATTTTCATCAACGAGATAGTTTTGTAAAACTCTAAATTAATAGGTTATTATTACTAATTTTTTAAAATTAAGTATTAATTCGTCGCATATTATCTTCTTACTTTGAAATTATAATTCCTGATAGTATTTACTTTGATGTATTTGTATAAGGCAATTGTGAATAAACGCTACAAATATGATGTTTTTTGTCTGAAATCAATCATTTAGATAAATAAATAACAATAATCTAATTAATTGTTCTAAAATATAAGAGGCGGAAACAAGTTTTCCGTTCACTCCTCACACCATAAACCGCTCTTACTTGTAAGGGCGGATTTCTAGTGTCATCAATTATTATATTATTCTCCTCTTTATGTAAACTTCTGAAAATAATTAATAGTGAGAACCGTAATATTTGCTATCGTAAAGTTTGATAGTATTTAAGATACTAAATAAATCTAGTTAAGGAAATTAAGTGTAATGTCAGACGTGGCAGAAGTAAAAGAAGCAGATTTTAAAGAAGTTGTTTTAGATAGTGATGTACCTGTCTTAGTCGATTTTTGGGCACCTTGGTGTGGTCCTTGTAGAATGGTTGCACCTGTAGTAGAGGAGATTGCTCAGCAATACGAAGGTAAGGTTAAAGTAGTCAAATTAAACACAGATGAAAATCCTCAAATTGCTAGTCAGTATGGAATTCGTAGTATTCCCACTCTGATGGTTTTTAAAGATGGACAAAAACAAGATACGGTGGTTGGTGCAGTACCAAAAACGACTTTATCGAATACTCTTGAAAAGCATCTTTAAGTAGCTATCTTTTTTACTATTTCAAGTCCTACGTCATTATCAAGACGTGGGATGTTTTTTCCGTGAAAGTCTTTAGTAATAATATTTTGTGACCAATTGATTTTCTAGGATTAGAAATATTGGAATGGCTATAATTTTATAATTATCAGAATGTTCATCTAAAATAAATCAAACCCTGTCTTTTGGTAAAATGAAGATACTCAGGTTAGTGAGATTATAAACAACGAGCTTAAATAAAGTAACTGAAATTTTATGAATATTGCAATTATTGGTAGTGTTTTTCTTGGTATCTCGTTATTGCTAATGACTGTTTTATTTATTTTTCGTATAGTTTTGACTTGGTATCCTCAAATTAATTTACAGGCATTTCCTTACATATTTGCTTATTTGCCTACCGAACCTTTTTTAGTTCCAACACGTAAAGTTATTCCTCCATTAGGTGGAGTTGACATCTCTCCCATAATTTGGGTTGGTATTTTCAGTTTATTAAGAGAATTTCTGTTAGGACAACAAGGACTTATTACTTTAGCAATTAGACATAGTTCTTCTGTTGGTTAGTTTTATTATTTTTTCTAAAATCAAATCATTTCACTATTCAAGCAAATGATGATTCAATTAATAATATTTTCTAATATTTCGATCGCAGCTCGATCGCATATTGAGTCAGTATCTTGGTCTAAAGTCTCAATTAATTCTTGATAGTCATTTTCTAATTGTTGTTGAACAGAGGAATTTAATAATAAATCCAAGGACAAATTGATAATATTTTCGGCAGAAGCTTTTTCTTGTAACAACTCAGGCACAATCTCCTTCATTGAAACTAAATTCACTGGAGACATAAAGGAAATGGAAAAACGTAAAATATTACGAGCAATCCAGATAGTAAAGGCATTGACTTTATAGATGACAACTTGAGGTATTTTTAATAAACCTAATTCCAAATTAACTGTACCTGACTTAGTTATGGCTAAATCGGCAGCCGCTAAAATATTCAAAGTTTCACCCTCATACAAATTAATTTTCACGTCATATTCTTGAATAGTTTGTTCTATTTGCGATCGATATTGAGGTAAAGAAATCGGTAGGTAAAATTTGGTTGTGGGTATTTTTTGTTGAAGTTCAACAGCAGCCTCACACATCACTGGCAGTAAATATTTTAATTCTTGTTTTCGAGATGCAGGTAATAAAACAATCAATTTTTCATCTTCGTTTATATCTAGTTTCTGTCGAGCAAATTCCCTTGTTGGTGCTTGTTTAATGCGATCGATTAAAGGATGTCCCACATAAGTCGTATCTAATCCTTTTTCTTGATAAAATTTAGCTTCTTGAGGAAATATCGCCAATAATTTATCCGTAACTTTTAATAATTGTTCTAAATCTTTGCCTAAAGGAGTCCAAACCCAAAATTGTGGTCCAATATACCAAATAATCGGCACATTAGGAAATGTTTTCTTTAAAGAAGTTGCGATCGCTAAATTAGGCCCTACATAATCAATTAAAATAATAAGATCGGGTAAATTCCTCTCCAAATATTTTATAGTTCGTTTTTGAATTTTTAACATGGGAAGAATAAAAGGCAGAGACTCCCATAAACCAACAGCACCAAGAGCAGTGGTATCAGTAATGATGTTTGCTCCTGCCGATTGCATTTTTTGTCCACCCAATCCTTCTATCTCTATCTTTTTACCTAATTTTTCTGCTTGTCGAAAAAGAGCATTGACCAATAAACCTCCCTGTAAATCTCCTGATACCTCTCCCGTACTCACAAATATTCGCATAATTACTTCTTGATGTTCTCTTTCGTTTATTGTTAAATCCTTGTTGCAAAGGATTATTTCATCGAATTTTTCTACCTTATTGATATAGAAATTGCTATATTAATTTATTAATTATTATGAAGAAGCAAAGTAAATTTTCGATCGAATAGGATCTGCATGCATAGTTTTATCCCCTTCTTGCCAATCTGCTGGACAGACTTCATTCTCATGGGATTGAACATATTGAATTGCTTTTAAAGATCTCAATGTTTCATCCACACTACGCCCAACGGAAAGATTATTAATGGTAATGTGTTGAATGTTGCCTTCGGGATCAATAATAAATAAACCTCTAAAAGCAATACCTGCATTTGCTTCTAAGACATTATATGCCAGACTAATCTCTTTAGTCAGATCTGAGATTAAAGGATATTGAAGATCACCTAAGCCACCTTCTTTTTTCTCGGTTTGTATCCATGCTAAATGAGCAAATTCACTATCCACAGATATTCCTAATATTTCTGTATTTATGCTACTAAATTCTTTGTATCGATCGCTAAAAGCTAGAATTTCTGTAGGACAAACAAAGGTAAAATCAAGGGGATAGAAAAATAAAACGACGTATTTCCCCACATAATCAGTAAGTCTTATCACCTTAAATTCTTGATCAACAACTGCTGTAGCGGTAAATTCAGGTGCTTTTTGCCCAACGATAATATTCATACCCAATAAGTCCAAATAAATGTTTTTGAGACCTCCCTCAATCATGCTTTACCTGACGTTTCACCATCCCATCAAAAATAATGATGAGGGATTTTTACTCCATTATTATATATTGGACAAATACCAGCCTCAAATAATATTTTGAAACTAATCGAGTTCAGAAACATCTACGACTTCGACATCAATAGTACCAGGAGGCGTTTCTCTAGTAAATTTTCCCGCTTCTATTTTAACAACTTCACCACAATTAGGACAACGCAAATCGGTTTGATTCAAACCCGTTAATTTATAGCTACAAACAGGACAATCATCTTCCACCAAATTCTTTTTTAACCACCAACGAAATACCCAAAAACCAACAATTGGCGTAATCGTTAATAAGGCAATAAAGATTAATACTCCATTGACAATCCACTGCAAGCCCACCGAACCTAATAGTAAACTCAATAACACGATCGTGAGTAAACAACCAAATCCAGAATCACCAATATTAATTATTCGATTAGAAAAATTTTGTTTCACTAATTTTTGATTTTCAATTGTCTTTATGTATTTACTGTAACATTTAATTATTTCTTACTTGATAGTTCTTAAATAATCTTTTCAAATAATCTTTATACATCTGATGGGAACAGTATTTCGTTGGGATTTGTTTGGCTATAGGCTTAAAGCTTATAGCCTACAGCTTAAAACTTATAGCTTTAATTGCTAAAATTATCGATAATAGCCTGAGCAAATTCAGAACATTTTAAAGGTGGCTCCACAGGAGGAGTCATTAAACGAGCTAAATCGTAAGTTACCTGACGAGAAATAATTGCTTTAGAGATACCATTACGGATTAAATCAGCCGCTTCTTGCCAACCCATATATTCCAACATCATCACCCCAGAAAGAATCACAGAACCGGGGTTAATACGGTCTAAGCCAGCGTGTTTGGGAGCTGTACCATGTGTAGCTTCAAAGATAGCACTGTTATCACCAATGTTAGCACCCGGGCCCATACCCAAACCGCCGACAATCGCTGCCGCTGCATCGGATAAATAGTCACCGTTTAAATTCATGGTAGCAAGGATCGAATATTCGTCAGGACGAGTTTGAATTTGTTGGAAGATGCTATCGGCAATGCGATCGTTTACCATGATTTTATCCTTCCATTGTCCATTACCATGACTATCCCAAATAGCGTCTAAAACTTCTTTAACTTCTTCGCAAATTGTGGTTTGTTTCTCAGGAGTTAAGTTGTCGTATCCAGGATCAATTTTACGGGCGTTATCTTCAACAGAAATATCAGAATTTGCCTCTTTATTACCTAAAATCCATGATTCTCTTTCGGTAACACATTCATCACGAAATTCTTCAGTAGCAACTTCATAACCCCAATCACGGAAAGCTCCTTCGGTATATTTCATAATATTACCTTTATGGACTAAGGTGACTTGCTGTTTGTCTTTAGGCAGACGTAAAGCATTTTGAATCGCACGACGAACTAAACGTTTACTACCTTTAATGCTGATGGGTTTAATACCGATACCTGAATCTAGGGGAATCTGTTTATTTTTATATTCAGGAGTTGAGGGGATTAAATCTTCATTGAGAATTTTGATTAGTTTTTGACCTATTTCGCTACCTTCTCTCCATTCAATACCCAAATAAATATCTTCTGTATTTTCACGATAGACTATTACCTCTAATTTTTCGGGACTTTTATGAGGAGAAGGTGTACCTTGATAGTAACGGCAAGGACGAACACAAGCATACAGTTCAAAAATTTGTCTTAATGCGACATTTAAGGAACGAATACCACCACCAATGGGTGTTGTCAATGGGCCTTTGATGGCAATACCGTATTCCCTAATGGCAGTTAGAGTGTCTTCAGGTAAATATTGATCAGTACCATATTTTTCACAGGCTTCGTCGCCAGCATAGACTTTGAACCAATTGATTTTGCGATCGCCTCCATAGGCTTTTTCTACTGCTGCATTGATAACTTTTTCCGTTGCAGACCAAATGTCAACACCTGTACCGTCACCACGAATGAAAGGAATAATGGGATCCTCAGGTACAATAGGTTGACCATTTTCAAACTTTACCTTGCTACCTACTGTTGGAGGTGTTATTTTCTCGAACATATAAATTTTCTCTAATATATTAATATATCATTTATTTGTCATCTCAATTATTACCCAATTTGTCCCTCATTGAACTTTTAAAAAATGTTCAAATCTTCATGAATAAATCTATATTTCCGACTTCACCTTTGATTAAAATCACTTTGATTAATCTTTATTTTGCTTTAACTATTCCTTTACCTTTCCTTGCTAAATTTGCTGCTGTTAAATTTCCTATCTGGTTATTTTGTGTTTTGATTATACTAGGTGCGATCGCAATCATAGGAGTTTTAAGCGAAAGAGTTATCCTTGATGAACAAGGAATCCAAGTATCTTATCCTCAATGGGTAAAGCTATCTTTGCGTAAAGGCTGGAGTTTACCTTGGACAGAAATTGATAGCTTGAGAATGCGTACAACAGGACAAGGAGGAGTAGTGTATTATTTTGTGACTAAAAATAAGGATCAAGCTTATTTACTACCGATGCGAATTGCTGGATTTGCCAAAATGGTCACAGAAGTGCAGGTAAAAACAGGCATCGATACCAATGATGTTCGTCCTTTAGCACAACCTTGGATGTATATTTTCTTATTCTTTTTTACCTTTTCTCTCTGGTTAGTCGATATTTGGACAATTACTAATGCCTTGGGCAATTGAGTCTATAATGGGACATTCAGCTAATATTTAAGGCAAAGAAAAAATGTGCTTTTCCGCTTCAGCTAGCTTTACTGCCAGTGCAATATTAATACCTGCGGGAATTTATTGTGTCAGAGAATCAATGATAGCTCAAAGGACATTTCTACTATTTTCTCTTTGGCCATTGCTTTTTGGTATTCAGCAAGCATTTGAAGGCTTTGTCTGGTTAGGAATAAGTAATAATGAACTTTTCATTGTGGATAGTGCATCTTTTGGATTTTTATTTTTTTCTCACTTTTTTTGGCTTTTTTGGACACCATTATCTAGCTTTTATCTGGAAACTAATCGAAAGCTGAGAATTGTTTTGATAGTTTTCACTATCATTGGTTTAATGTATGGAACATTATTATATTTTCCTTTATTAAATGGAAACTTATTAAACTTAACAATTGTAGGTGGTTCGATTAATTACCATACTAGATTTATTTTTGATGGTTTAGTGCCGAAAAACTTTAGTTTTACTGTGTATGCCATAATCATTCTCGTACCTTTATTCATTTCTTCAAATCGAAGGGTTAATATACTTGGTTATCAGCTTGGTTTGTCTGCGATCGTCACTTATATGGCATTTGTTTATGCCTTTTCTTCTGTATGGTGCTTTTGTGCGGCTATTTTGTCTATTTATATCGCCTATATGATTAATCCAGAAGCTATATTCTCTAAATAGAGTCTGATGAAAAAAGAACTTAAATTTATTACTTCTTCACAGTTCAAAATGCTAACTGTTTAACTCCGAAAGTTCCAACCATTGTTCTGTCTTCTCGTCCAATTCTTGACTGAGATTATCTAACTGTGCCGTGAGTTTATTTAACTGTTCATAATCACTATTGTTATTGTAAATCTTCTGTTCTAAATCTGTTTTTTTAGCTTCGAGTTCAGGAATGATGACATTTTCTAATTTATCTAGTTCCCTTTGCTGATAATTAGACAGTTTTTTACTTGATCTTTTTGTGCATTTTTTTTGCTTATTTTCTATTTTTTTTGTAGTTTTTTTAATAGTTTTTTCTGTCTCTATTTGGGCTTGTTTTCTATCATATTCTTCCTGTTTTTTGTAATCTAAATAAACAGAATAATTACCGGGATATTGCTTAATCCCACCCTTTCCATCCAAAGCAAATATAGTATCTACGGTGCGATCGAGAAAATAGCGATCGTGAGCAATGACTATCACACAACCTGAAAAAGACTCAATATATTCTTCTAATACAGATAATGTTTGAACATCTAAATCATTAGTCGGTTCATCTAATATTAAAACGTTGGGATTACTAATTAATATTTTCAATAAAAATAAACGTCTTTTTTCTCCACCTGACAATTTTTCAATAGGGGAATATTGCTGATTAGGAATAAATAAAAATCGTTCTAATAATTGTGAAGCACTTATTTGTTTACCATCTCCTGTTTCCACAAAACTCGCCACATCTTTGATATATTCCATGACTCGTTGTTGGTTTTCTTTGGCAGTAATTAAATTTTCTGAATATTGATCAAAATAGCCAATTTTAATAGTTGTACCTGTTTCAATCGTGCCACTGTCAGGGGTTACTTTACCCAAAACTAAATTCATCAAGGTACTTTTTCCTGCACCATTAGCACCAATAATTCCCACTCTTTCATTGGGAACAAATTCGTAACTAAAATCTTTAATTAAAGTACGATCGTCAAAAGATTTGCTAACATTATGAAATTCAATCACCTTTTTGCCGATACGACGAGAAGGGGTATCAATTTCCACCTTCCCTTGATTGACTTTAAACTCTTTTTCCTGCATTTTACCAATGCGTTGGATACGAGCTTTTTGTTTCGTACTACGAGCTTTAGGGCCTCTTTTTAACCATTCTAACTCTCTGCGTAGTACCCCTTTATGTTTTTGTTGACTACTAGCCAGAGATTCTTCCTCAAGAGCTTTCTTTTCTAAGAAATAGCTATAATTGCCATTGTAACTATACATATCACCTTGATCTATTTCCAGAATACGAGTAGTAACTTGATCTAAAAAATAGCGATCGTGAGTAATTAAGAATATCGCTCCAGAGAACTTTTGTAAATATCCCTGTAACCACTGTACTGATTCTGCATCCAAATGGTTAGTCGGTTCATCCATTAACAACAAATCAGGTTCAGCCATTAAAGCGGCGGCTAAGGCGACTCTTTTGCGATAGCCTCCCGATAAATCACCCATTTTGGCAGCAAAATCTTTAATTCCTAATTTATCTAAAATAATTTTGGCATTGGTTTCCAAATCCCAAGCATTTTGAATCTCGATTTGTTCTGTAATTCTGGCTAGTTTACTCATCAACTCTTCTTGATTATCACTATCCGCAGAAGCGAGACGATGGGACAAGTCTTCATAATCCCGAATTAATTGCATTTGTTTACCACAATAAGCAAAAACCTGTTGTAAAACATCATTTTTGGGGTCAATTTCTGGTTGTTGCGGTAGATAGATGATTTTTGCTCCTGATTTAACAACTATCTCTCCTCCATCGGGAATCTCGAATCCTGATAATATTTTCAACAGAGTTGATTTTCCTGAACCATTGACACCAATTAAGCCAACTTTATCTTGTTCTTCTATACTGAAACTGGCATCTTTGAGGATTTCTTTAATACCAAAGTCTTTTTTGAGTGATTTAATGCTTAATATCGTCATCAGTACCTATATTTTTGTTTTTGCCAATCTAATCAGAAATACTCTTTACGATTTATTCTCAGTTCTGATTTTTGACTATCAATGGTTTGTTTTGCTCTTATATTGTAACTTGGGCAGTCAACAAATATTGAATCTCTATCTTGGTGGCTTTTGATCTATGCAATCTTTTGGCGGGAAGAGAGTCGTAGGGCATCAATTTTGTTTTGAGAGATAAAAGTCATGTAAAATTGACAATGAATTGAAGATGGCATCTTGATCTTTGCGTATAAACTATCCTTTATTTCTATATTGACAGACGAGTAGTTTCGGAAAAAAATTTCAGGATTTTGCTACACAACTAACAGAACTAATTTATATTGAATTTAGTTGTGAGCGAAATCGATTAATACTAACAGCTAAAAGAGTTAAGGCAAGGCAAAAAAGTATGACTATATTTGGTAAAAATCCTCTGATTGCTTCACCTTTGAGAATTAAACTTCGAGCAATCGTCACATAATGTCTTAAAGGATCAAACCAAGACAAAAATTGACAAAAAGTGGGCATACTCTCAATCGGTGCGATCGCACAGGAAAGCTGAATTATGGGAACATTGAAGAAAAAAGAGGTCAAAACGACTTGTTGTTGAGTTCTAGAAATATTAGCGAGTAATATTCCCAGCCCGATGCTGACAAAGACATATAATCCAGAAAGAACAACAAATAAACCAAAATTATCCCGAAATGGTAAATTAAACACAAAACGTCCCATTCCTGATGCAATCAAAACATCCCCCATCAGTAACAAAAATAATGGGACAATTGTGGCAAATAAAATTTCCCAAGCTGCCGCAGTTGTCATTAACAATTGTTCTAATGTACCAAGATCTTTTTTTCGAATAACCGTTATTATTTATTGTGTTGAACAACCTGCGGAATGTCTGTTTGAGGATTTTTCTGCACCACTAAGTAAGCAATTATTAAACCCCTATTCTTCTATCGAAATCAATTAAGGGATTTAATAACTGTTAACGGCTGATGTGAAAAGTTTTTTTTGACATCATTGGCTATAAATAATTCATAAGAAAATGAGAATAAATTTTGAACATCTGGTAACTGTGGATTATCAAAAATCAATCTAATTAATTCTCATGAAAAATACGATCAACTATCAATGGGGTTTTCTACCATAAAGATAAGTTAAATACTGAAGATGTCCACTAATACCATCGGTTAAAACATCCACAGAGTAACGCCATGTCCAATTACTTTCAATGGTACCAGGTGTGTTCATTTTCGCCCATGAACTTAATCCTAAGACATCTTGTAATGGGAAAATAGCTAGATTAGCCACTGAAGACATTGCTAAACCGATTAAACTCCAGTGAATACCTTTTTCACCAATACAACCTAAGTAATCAATTACTTTTTGTCGATCGTCAAAAGAACGTTTTTCAAACCAACCAACTGTTGTATCATTATCATGGGTTCCCGTATAAACCACACAGTTACGATTGGAATAATTATAAGGCAGAAAAGGATTAGCTCGATCGCTATCAAAGGCAAAATGAAGAATCTTCATGCCAGGAAATCCATAATTATCTCTTAAAGCTTCAACTTCATCGGTAATCACTCCTAAGTCTTCGGCAACGATGGGTAGATCTCCCAATTCTTGTTGGAGAATTTGGAAGAATTTATCTCCAGGAGCTTTTAACCATTCACCATTCATGGCCGTCGTTTCGCCTTCAGCGACTGCCCAATAAGCTTCAAAACCACGGAAATGATCGATACGCATGATATCGACATATTCCAACATTCCTTTAATTCGTTGTATCCACCAAGCAAAATTGGTCTTTTCTACTTCTTCCCACTTGTAAACAGGATTACCCCAAAGTTGACCTGTGGCACTAAAATAATCTGGTGGTACTCCCGCCATTAATGAGACAGCACCTGTCTGGTCGTCTAAACAAAATATGGATTGATTTGCCCAAACATCGACGCTATCATGAGCGACATAAATGGGTATATCACCAAAAATTTTGATACCACGTTCATTAGCATATTGTTTTAAATTACGCCATTGACGAAAAAAGCTAAACTGTAAAAATTTTTGATATTCTATCTCATCAGCTAATTTGGTTTTCCATTTTGCGATCGCTTCTGGTTCACGTTTAGCAATATCTTCATCCCATTGAAACCAAGCTGTTCCTTCGTTATAATCTTTCAATGCCATATAAAGGGCATAATCATCTAACCAATATTGATAATCTTGGCAAAACTGCCTAAATTGTTCTTGATATTCATCTATTTCTTCTTCTTCCTCCTCTCCTTTTTCCCTAAAATTATCAAAAGCCCTAATATAATAAGGAAATTTTTCTTTAATAACTAAACCATAATTCACGTGAGAAGGATGTTGTGAATTAAAAACTTCTTTAACGGTTTCTAAATCTTCTTCGGTTAATAACCCATCGCCATAGAGTATATCCAAACTGATCATCAATGGGTTACCAGCTAAAGCAGAATAGGCCAAATAAGGAGAATTACCAGCTCCTGTGGGGCCTAATGGTAATATTTGCCAAACCTGTTGGTCACTTTGTTCTAAAAAATCAATGAAACGATATGCACCATTACCCAAGTCGCCTATCCCATAAGGACCTGGCAGGGAAGTTGGATGTAGTAGAATACCACTTAATCTGCGATCGAACATAAAATAATAATCCTTGAAACTTTAATTAATCTGTGGAGAAGCCTAATTGTTTCTAATTTTGATTCCTGATCAAGGGCAAAAGCAAAAACAAATTCTAGTTAACATTTTTCTCAAATATTGCGATCGATATCAACCCTCTTGCCCCTTTCATTATTGCAACACCTAATATCTAATACCAAATCTGAATCTTAAAAACCACTTTAAATCAATCAAGTAATTTCTTCTAGCTCTTTGTACATTTCACACATCAAGAATTATTTATGATCTAATTGACAATGTATTTATACAAACTCAGATTTGGTACGATATTTTACTTTCTTTATTCCCGTATTTTATAAATCACCACGTAAAGCATAAAGAATAAATACAATTACAGGACCTGCAATTAAGATTAAGCCCACAAATGTTAATTGTAAAATGACTTCAAAATTGATTCCACTGAAAAAATTGCTGATAAAATTCATAGTCGCTCCTTATTTTTTTTATAGATAATTTTAAATGTTTTATGGTCAATCCAACAAGATATATGATACAGGGAAAGGTTATCCTATTTATAGATCTACCAACCTAAAAAGTATTAAGTTTTGTAACGACAATTTAATTTTATGAGTGAATGGCGTTGTATTAGTAATTGTGGTGCTTGTTGTAATTTAGAACCAAGTGAGCGACCTGATTGAGAACATTATTTAACTCCAGAGCAGTTGAAGTTGTATTTAAGTATGGTAGGAGAAGATGGTTGGTGTATTAATTATGATCATGATAATCGTGAATGTACTATCTATGAAGATCGACCTCAATTTTGTCGAGTGAAACCAGATGTATTTGAAATCATGTATGATGTGCCACAAGAAGAATTTAATGAATTTGCGATCGATTGTTGCCATCAACAAATAGAAGCAATGTATGGCGAAGAAAGTACCGAGATGTCAGATTATAAAGAACAAGTCAGATAATTATTCATTGATTATTGAGCAATAAACAGATATTGATTGAATTCAAGATCTAAAATTGAAACAAAAAAGGGGGACTTTTGATATTTCCCCCTTTTTTTATTTACTTTTTGATGTTTTGAGACTGATTAATTAATTAATTAAATAACAGGACCTCCTACATACTCCACATTATTGATGTCAGAGAAAATTGTACTACCATCACTAAATCCTAATTCCGCTTGAATTGTATTATTCGAATCTAGAGTATCATTCAATCCTCCAATGATTAATCGGTTACCACTAATGTCATCAACTCCAAAGGTATATCCAAATGGTGTGGCTATTACATCATTGATATCAATCACTCCGTCTATATTGCTACCATTGACATCTGGTTCTTCCACTACATAAGCTCCACCTGCATCATTGATGTTGACTCCATTTACTAATAAATCGAAGCTGGTTAATTCTGCTCCTATGATTGGTTCACTTATTAATGTTCCTACCAAAGCATCTACATCTATTAACTCTATTACTCCTCCTACATTTTCAATTAGGTTCAAACCGTCCACAACATCATGTGGACTATTTAAGGCGATCGCAACTCTTTCCACATCTAAGTTGTCTAGTGCATTCAACTCACTATCAAATTGACGGGCACGATTGGTTGCATCTTCTTCATTGATATCCTCTTCCCGAATTAGGAATTGATCTGCTTCTCCTTCGATGTCAGAGTCTCCATCCCCACTTACGTTTGGATCTCCTGCTCCTGCAAATAACATCAAATTCGCTGAATTTTGACCATTACTACTAAAGAAACTAAGGAATGAGGATTTAATTATTGAGTAAAGTTATGTAGATTTTGGTCGGGCTAC
>JAAHTG010001075.1_pt1 | contig 20233 bp, 21 predicted proteins | sample 6116081 | NCBI WGS metagenome assembly JAAHTG01 (sample SAMN13939989, study PRJNA603662) | sponge metagenome | isolation source: marine sponge | host: Mycale hentscheli | place: New Zealand | collected 2005 | reverse complement strand
TTTGCTATTATTTCACTGAGTATTTTTACTCATATCCAAACTGGGATGCACCCAGATTAAAGCCTCCTAAATACCCCAAGTTTGGAGGACTTACAAATTCAAACCGTACCTCATAACTGTAAAAAATGCGATGTCAAAAGGGCAAAGTTAAATGAGGCATTGCGGCAAAGGTAATTTTTGAAAATAGCTTGAGTAAGCTCAAATGGTATATTTATTTTGATGAAAGTATTGTTAAGAATATGGATAATCAAGAAATTTATCTCAATTTAGCTTCTACTGACTTACAAAATAATCGTTCTATTCGTTATGACGGTGGTGGATTTAGTATTTCTTTTAATGATATGGTTGCTGAAGATATTTCTTTAGTAATGCGTTTATATCAATCACTCAAAAGTATCTACGATTTGTGGTTGTATATGAGTGAAAATCCGAACTATCAACTCTTGCGAACTCATCTAACCCAATTATGCAGTACAGAATTTATCACCGAAGCTAGAGCAATAGGAAATACGACCTATAATGTTGATAAGTCAACACCAAAATTACGTAAAGCCTTTCATGATATTCGTGGAGGTGCTTTAAGCTCTTTAACAGGTTATGCAAAACTAATTCCTAGATTACCAGAAGATGATACATTAGTACGCAAAGCTGTTTTTTTAGCTCGTGATCATGCCAAAATGATGCGTAATATTCTTCCTGACTTAGATATTCCTATACGAGCAGCTGATGAAAGTGCTAAATTGCATCGTATTCGTGAGTTTGTTGATAAATGGGATCAAGTCACTGTAGAAATGGAAGGCAAATATGTTCAAGTGTTAGTTGAATCTAATGTCGAATGCTATATTACTAATCGTTGTCTAGAAAGTTCAGCCGTTGATCGAGTTTTATATAACTATATTAATAATGCTATTCGTTTTTCTGCGGGAGAATCTATCGGTTTGTCAGTGATTCGTGTTAATAATTCTATTATTCGTTGGGTTGTTAAAAACGAAATTACCCATGAACAAAAGATGTGGCTACAGGAGAATTTAGATAATGAGTTGTCCAAACTTTTTCAAGGGGGTTATACCAAAGGTGGGCAAGGAATTGGTTTATCTAATTGTAGTGATTTAGTCTCCTCAAGTTTTGGTTTATCTGTTTCTCAAGCCATAGAGAGTGGATATTTAGGCGCAAAAATATTAAATAACACTTATTATGCTTGGTTTCACTGGCCTATTTATCTACCAGAAAATGAAAATGAAAAGATTTGCGATTGTCGAACTTAGTTAATGTTTACTTTTATTGGTTCACAATTTAAAATTGAAAAATACACTTGGGATTCTAGATTAATTAAAGCGATCGAGTTAGGATAAGTGTCAAATTCTTTGTCTCCCATAGCACCATACAAATAGATTGGAAAATTTATAAAACCTAAAAGTATTAGCTAATATGTATCTTGTCACATTGTACTATTAATGGCTATTACCGATTGTTATATTTTTTTGATCAGATTATCCCATCAAGGATTGCACCCACAACTCGGTAATTAGTATCCTGTCGTAATTTAGCTAAAGCTGTATGAGCTTTTACATCATCAAAAATCCTTAATGTTTTAGCCACTTGTACTCTAATTTCTACAGTTTCACTATTTGATAGCTCAACAAGTATTTTAATAGCATGATTTTCGTAAATAGTTCCTCTTAATTGTCCCAGATTATTAATAGCAGTCAATGCCATTGATAATTCATCTCCTTCCAATGTACAAAGACAAAGCTCCAGAATAAGTTCAGGGGAATTAATTTCGTTAATCACAGCAAAAATGCTTTCTCTGATTAACCAATGAGATTCTTGTTTGAAACAATCCATGAGAATCGGAATAGCTCTTTGTCCATAATTAGCCAATGAGTTGGCTGCTTGTGCTTTTACATTAGGATCTTCATCACCTCCAATTAAATCTATTAGACTTTGAAATCCTTCTTCTGTTCTTTTGTAACCCAAACCCATCGCCACAAAAGAACGAATAATCAATTCTTTATCGTATATTCTTTGTTTTAGTAGGGGAACAACTACAGAGGGTTCATAATTTCTGAGAGCAACTATCGCTCTCATACGATATTGAGGATTAGGGCTATTTAGACATTCTTTAATTTCCGACAGTTCCATATTTTTTTTCTGATGAAATATTTTTAATAAATAATAGGTGATAAAAGTTATTGTATTTTTTTAGTTAGTAGATAACCATAGACAGGAAATAAGTCCTAACACTGTTACACCAATAACAGTCTCTCTTTGTTGGGTTAACCAAATCTGAACACTTTGTCGAAAACAACTTATGGTCTCACGACGTTGTTGACCTAATTTTTTCATCAAAAAAGCTACTTGTGTATCAACTTCCTCGATGGAGATTTCTCCTTGTTCATAAGCCATTTCTAATTCGTCTAGCTGACGCCAATATGTTTGAGTTGCTTCAAAAAGGTTCGGTAACATAAATTTTGATAATTTTAAAATTTTATACTGTTATTGATTAACAAAAGAATAGTTTAACTCATCTTTTAGGCTAACAAACCTAATTTTTGACCGTTACTTTTTGCTTTACGGATTAAGCTTTGACGCATTTTGGCATCGTATCCCAGTTGATTACAAAAGTTAGTAATAGTTTTACAATGAACAGCGATTGCTTTTCCTCTAATTTTGTTGAACTCTTTTTTACCGATGCGATCGCGAAGAAAGACAATTACAAATGCAAACATAGTTAAATTCCTCTTAATTAATTATTGATTTTTAACTTATGTAAACTAATGTAACAAATTATTAAGATGAGTTGACGAATAAATTTGAGTGTGTACCGCACTAATAATTACGGATATTCGCCATTTCAACTGATAATAAGCTCTGAATAATATCTTCTAGTCTTTGTGTTGCTTGATGTTTAGTCCCATGAGGAAAAAATTTACAATTAATAATTAACAATTAAAGATTTTGTATCAATATCAGTTGTCAAATTAATTATCTGAGGTGATATGTAGCAAAAGACAAAGGTTACAACCTTGACATAGTAATACTTTTAGGAATCATAAATGTCCTAATCAACCCGTTTTCTGCTATATATAAAAAAAGTCCCCCAAATTTGGGGGATTTAGGGGGCTAAAATACGACCTCTTAGTTCATTTCAACGAATAGTTATAGTTACTATTAGCTGAATGGAGACTAGTAGTCTGTCAATATAGAAATGAGGGATGTTTATACGCAAAGAAAAGATGCCATCTTCAATTTATTGTCAATTATCAATTCAACATGATTTTTATCCCGCAAAACAAAATTAATACTCTATTAGTTTCAAGCCCGCAATTTCAAGGGTCGATAATTCTAAATGACTCTAATTATTTATTTTCTCTAAAAGTCGATCGATATCAAAATGTTCTTCAATTAAATTTTGTACACATTCAACCTTAATCGTTTCATGAAGTCTAACAGTACCAAAAGCTTGGTCAACTATTTCCACAGTGCTTAAGGTATCACAATCGACACTGAGAATGGGAATTTCTAAATCTGTGGCACGGGCTAAAATTAATTTTTGTGGTGGTGTATGACCTGTTAAGATTAAGCAGTTAGTGGAACTTTCTAAGGCGGCTAATTGTAAATCTGTGCGATCGCTTCCTGTTACAACTGCCATATTTTTGCCTTTACGGAAATATTCTAAGGCAGAGTTTACATTCATTGCTCCCACTGTTAAACTTTCTACCATTAAATCTAAACGATCTGCACGACATAAGACATTAGCATTTAATTGAGTAACTAATTCCCGAACACTAACACTTTGTAATAGTCTATCTGTGGGCATAATACCTAAAATATCTATATCTCTACTTTCCATAAAAGGTTTGAGAGTATTTTCAATTGTGTCTAAAGCATCACTAGGAACATTATTAATTAAAATACCTGCCAAATTATCTCCTAAAAGTTTTTTGGCATGGAGAATATGACCAATAATCAATAATGATTCGTATTTAACCACTAATAAAACTGAAGCATTGAGTTGTTCAGCAATTTCGGGTACAGATAGATGGAATAAATTTCCTTGAGTTAAAGTACCTCCTCCTTCTAGAAGGATTAAATCGCCTTCAATGGAGTTAAAGTATTCTATTAGTTTATTTTCATAATTAGTATCCTTACCCAAAGAATTCAGAATCGTTTTTTCATCTAATAACAACAAAGGTGCTTTAAATCTCTCTTCGGGTAAATTTAGAGTTTGAGAAATAAACTGTAAATCTTGTTCATCCTCGATCGTACCGTCGGGTTGAAAATAAGTACCAATGGGTTTACCATAACCTAGTTTGATCTGTCTTTTTTGTAGTTGGTGAGCTATTCCTAAAATAGTGGCAGATTTACCAGAATAAGGTCTATTAGAAGCAATTAATAAGCATTTAGAATTAGACATGACAATAGTTGATAATTAATAGTTGATAGTTGATAGTGATTTCTCTCTATAGCTAAAATAAACTAATGCAAATGGGTAAAAATAATTAAATATTTAGAAATGAGCAAAATATATTTTTATTCTGCATTTTTGATTTTTTATAAGACACCTTTAGAACTAGGTATTTCATGGGTACGACGAGGATCAATTTCTAAACCCATACGCATAGCACGGGCAAAAGCTTTGAAAGTCGCTTCAATGATATGGTGGGAGTTGATACCGTCTAATTGACGAATATGTAGGGTTATTTGGCTATGATTTACTAAAGCGACAAAGAATTCTCTGACTAATTGAGTATCATAATTACCAACTCTTTGAGTGGGAATTTCTAAACCATAACTTATGTGAGGACGACCTGAAAAATCAAGGGCAACTTGAATTAAAGCCTCATCTAATGGAGCTACAAAATGCCCAAAACGATGAATTCCTTTTCTATTTCCAATAGCTTGGGCGATCGCCATTCCTAATGTAATACCCACATCTTCATTTGTGTGATGATCATCAATTTCAATATCTCCAGTGGCTTGGATATCTAAATCTAATAAACCATGGGAACAAAGTTGATGCAACATGTGATCTAAAAAGGGAATACCAGTATTCACGTTACATTTTCCTTGTCCATCCAAATTAACGCTCACATTAATGCTAGTCTCTTTAGTTGTACGACTCACTGTCGCAGTTCGAGCATTGGAAGTGAAGGTTTCTATATTTTTTTTTGTGGGTAAAGTATTAATAGACATTAGTTAGTTAAAATTTCCCTAATTAATAGTAATAATTTAATGAGAAGATTCAATAAAAATAAGCAAAAATAAGAGTTTAATTTTGACGATAAAAGTTAGATTCAAGTTTCAAATTTCCCATTTGAGATGATACTAGAAGTTTGATAACTTCTTAAATATCCATCCATTGTAAAAGGAGACTATTCCTGATATCTCTCATTTTATCTAAAGGTTTTCATGAGGGAATCTCACAGGAGATTAACAATTGTCAAAAGGTTCTTATGGTGAACGAGTTTTAATATTTTATTTACGATAATCAACTTCTTTAATAAAAAAATAAATTATCATGTCTTCAGATACATCTATCATACTAGTTTTTGAACCGACCGTTATTTTACAAGGAAGAGAAAAAGAGTGGCAACTATATAAAAATCTCGGTAATTGTTATCTTCCTGAAGTTGTGTCGGAAGAGTTGGAATTTTTGACCAAGAGAAGTGTTTTACCTGAAGAGGAAAAAATCGCTAGGGAATTTATTCGTTTTTTTCCTAATTCTCGTTGGCAGATTCATCATGGTATGACATCCCATCAGTCTTGGATAGCTTTTGGAGGGGAAAGCATGAGTAAAAATGCTCGATTACAAAATGCGATCGCTCAATCAGTATATGATTTAACTATCAATAATCCCGAAGCGTTAGTAGTGTTAGTTAGTAATAAACAAAATCTACGGCAAGATTTAGAGAAAATCAAGAAAAATAATTTTGCTAGTCTGACTTTAGCTCAGTTTAATCAATGGTTACGAACAAAACAAAAACCAACGATTATTACCAACAAATTATCACAATTGATGGGCAATTCAGATTCTGACAAGACTGGGGTTAAGTCATCAAATGCTCAAAAAAATGTTAACAAACTATCAAAAACTAATCCCAATCAAGTAAGACCATCTTCTGGAAAACGACAAAAATCAACTCCAACCAATATTTTCTCGACTATCACGTCTGCAATATTAACTTTAGGAGCGATCGCATTCGTGGGATTTTTAAGCTGGTATTGGCTTGAACCTGAGTCTTTCCAAGAGTTTTGGGAAAATAATCGATCGTCAATGAATAATTTTTGATGACTAAGACAGACTTAGACATCTTTGATATTTAAAATGCCTGAATCCATTCTTTTACTTCATAATCTGTCCAAATACCATTTTGCCAATAAGGATCAGATTCAATTAAATTTTTGACGATCATATCATTTTCAGCTTCATAAATACCAAATACTTTACTATTATCTTTAGTAGGGCCTAAAGTAATTAAAATACCATCTTCTTTTTGTTTGCTTAACCCTGCTAAATGATTTTCACGATAGGGTGTTCTTTTTTCCAGTGCGTTTTCACAGTAACTTCCAAATAATATATATTTAGCCATATTTTTGTCAATTTTAAATTCAACAAAAATCATAACAAAATATAGTCGATCGAATCTATCATTTTATCTTAGCGATCGAGATAATGATACAAACAAAATTAAGAGTAGAAAATTGATCTTTATATTTAACATTAAATGTTCGATAATATGAGACGATACATTACCAGTCAAGTTCATCTAAAGTTACTCCAGACTCGATCGATTCATTTCTTGCTTCTTTAATACTTTGTACCAGACCTTCAACACTTCTTAAATAATTATCATCACTGATATATTCAGACTGTTCTAAAATTTTTATTTCATCAGAAGAAAAGTGTTGTAACAACCAAAGAAATTTTTCATTAATACTATCATCAATTTTGAGTGTGATTGTTAGCATAGATTGGTTGATTTTATTTTAATATTGGGAGTATTCTTGCAAATAGCGAAGGAAATTTTAGAAGTAAAAATAATTCTAAAATCCCATTAATGATTAAATTAAGTATTTCGTTCTTAATTTTTTATTCGCAATTCTTCATTCTGTTATGCGATCGCTAAAACCTTTTTATTAGTTTTTAAAATTGCCTGTGCCGCTTGTACACCAGAAATTGTAGCCCCTTCCATACTATCAATGTAATCCTGTTGTGTATAACTACCAGCCAAGAAAAAATTATCGATAGGAGTCTTCTGAGAAGGACGATATAGATCCATTCCCGGAGCTTCACGGTAAAGAGATTGAGCCAACTTCACTACATTTGACCAAGTCACATTCAATTCACGAGAAGAAGGGAATAACTTATGCACCTGTGCCAAAACATGTTCCGCTATTTTATCATTACTCTCCTTGATAAAAGGATCACCCGGTGTTAAAACTAACTGTAAGAGTGAACCTTCCCCTTCCTTATAATAATTACTAGGACTAGATAAAGCTAAATCAGAAAAACAAGAAAAATCAGCATCGCAAGTATAAAGTAAATTATCAATACCTTCGGCTTTTTCTAACTGCTTACGTTTACCCTCGTCATTTAACTCCGTTACCCAACCATCAAAACGCAACTGCACAGTAGCAACAGGTACAGCCGTTAACTTATAAATATTGTCAAAGAAAGTATCCCTACGCCAATCCTCAGGGATAATACGGTGAATACCAGGAATATCACAAGCACAGACATAAGCATCAGCGGTAATTAATTCTTCACTGTCTCCCTTACCAATCACAAAACCTGTAATGTGGGTATTATTATCCCTTCCTTGTTCGTATTTAATCTCTCTGAGGCGACGACGAGTATGGATTTTAGCACCTTTACTTTCCAAATATTCCACAATGGGTTTATGCAAATATTCATGGGGTGAGCCTTCTAACATTCTCAATACAGAAGCTTCAGTTTTGGCAGCAAAAAATTGGAAGATGGTTAACATACAACGGGCAGAAATATTTTCTGTATCGATGAAACCAAGTGCGTAGGCAATGGGATTCCACATTTTATCTAAACTACCTTGATTACCACCATGAGAGCGAAACCAATCAGCAAAGCTAATACCATCGAGGTTTCTAATTTGCTTCATTGCTCCTTGAAAGTCCACTAAACCTCTGACAATGGGGCTAGTGCCTAAGGCTAGAGAATTGGCGATTTTATCTACAACAGAAAGTTGCGAGGTGGTGAAAAATGCTTTTAAACCGTTGAAAGGTGCGCCTGTGAGGAAACGAAAGTCTAATTCTCCGACTCTTGCTCCTTCGTTGATAAAAGTATGAGTATGTTGTTTTAATAGTAAACTATCGATCGCACCGACTTTCTTCATTAAAGCGAACAGATTGTAATAACAACCGAAAAAGACGTGTAAACCCATTTCAATATGATTACCATCATCATCTACCCAACTACCTACTTTTCCACCCACAAAAGGACGAGATTCAAATATTTCGACTTCACAACCAGCATCAACTAAATCAATGGCTGTAGCTAATCCAGCTAAACCTGCACCGACGATCGCAACTCGCATTTTTATATCCCATATTCTTAACGTTTCTTTACATATTTTACAACGAATAGGGAAATGAGGAATGGATAATACCTCAGTTCGATATAAAATGATTCGTTAAGACAAGCTGGGAAAGGGAAGTTAAGAGGTAGGAGAACTGTTTTAAATTGATTTATTTAAAGCCTCCAACTGAAGAAGTCAGTAATTCTCAATTCTAAATGACTTGATTGGTTATCCGATGATTTTTGTTGATGCCAAAACCATAATCCAGTTCCTCCAAAAAATAATAAAGTAATAATTAGTATCAGACTACTTTTTGAGTTTATCTGTTGAGAAGACAATAATTCTTTAAATCCACTCTTAGGGTTTTTTGGTGTAGGTAAATCGGGAATTATTTCTTTTAAAGATTTCCATGATAATTGTTTGGGTTCATCAAGCTCCTCTCGTTCTTGAACCTGACAATATAGTAAAGCAATGGTAATATTATCATGGCCATTTTTATTGATACCTATATCCATCAAACTTTTCGCCACATCTTCTAAACTTCTTTTGCCTCTGATAAGTGGTCTTATTTCTGAACGCCAATATTGTTCAACTCTATCTAAATCAGATAAGCCAATCGATCGCTAAACCTGAGGCAACTTCGCCTGCATCTTGTCCTCCTAAACCATCACAGACGATGGACAAAGTTTCAAATCCTCTTTTTGCTTGTATTAATTTGTTAACAGGAGGATAACAAGAATCCTCATTATTTTTATATTTTCTACCTACATCTGTTGCCGTAATAACTTGATATTTGCGTTGGTAATTATCGTTACCCAATATATAAATAACTTGGTCTAAAATATTTAAAACATCATCAATATTATTGAATAAATTTTGTTGTAAAGATAAGACAATCTTGGTGACAATATCTTGAATTAGAGGATTAAAAAGGGGAAGCCAATTAAACCATAAATCTCCTAAATCTTGTAGAGTGGGAGAAGATTGTTCATCATCTAGTTCTAACTCAATCAGTTTAACAAGACCACCCTGAACTCTGATATTATCAGTAATTAATAAACTCGATAGGGCTTTTTGCTGTTCTAAAGGACTCCATAATATGATAATTTGCCATAACCAATTTATTTGTCTTAAAGGTGATACTTTTTTCAAACAAGATTCAATCCCTGGAAAAAATTTGGGATAGATTAAATGACCTTGAGAACTAATTGGAACACTCTCATATTCTAAAAACCAAGCTTGTTCAGGAAAATCAATATATCCATAGATTTGTGGTAAATGAAGACGATGAGAAAATAATCTTAAATATGGTTTGATTTGATCAGGAATAAATTCTGGAGTCTGGATTACAACGTCGGGCTTTGTATCTAGAACAATCTGGGGATAACATAATAAAAAACGTTCATCAATTAACTCTCCAATTTCATAATTTTTTCTTAATTTTCCTTTTACCCACAAATAGTTTTTAACCATAGGAGTACCACATCGAAGACAAAATTTTTCTTCTATCTGATTTACGGTTTTACACTTTTTATCAACACACCGAATTTTAGTAATCCTATTATTCATGGTTTAAGTTAAGGGATTAGTTTAAAACAAATTAGCTAATAGCCAGAGAAAGAGCAAGAATGAAATGAGCAAATGATATTGAGTACCAAGGTAATTAATTTAGGTTCAAAAATTTATCGCTGTTGATTTTTTGCAAATACTAATTCATCCGTTAATTATAATATTCTTATTCAGATTTATTTTCATGGTTGGACATGATCCCAACATTGATTCTCCATTTTTATTATGTAAATCATAACTTTTTTATAGCCTAGTATTTCTACAAATATAGAGAAATAAAAAAAATGATGCGACTTATTACTTTAAATTATCTAATTTTTTAGTCTGAATGAGGTTTTCTGAAAAACTAATTTATGGTCGATCATATCACTAAAATCTGTACAGATTTTTCTTTTAGCTCTTCTGTACATATTGAAACAATTGTTGCTGAAAACTGACCATTCGTTGTAATTATTTACAGTTCTTCTGTCACAATACGTCGTAGAATCTCTGTTACTTCTGTGACCATACGAGCATCAAGTTGTTTTGCTTCTTCATCTATATTACGAGGGGAAAATGCTTTGGCACAACGTAAAGTTAACGCAAATGTTCTGAGCTTAGCAACTCCATTTATATGATGATAACGTCGATCGACAAATTTCACTAGGGCAGTGTAAACGATTTCATAACGACCTCTTTCGTCACTATCTCCCCAACCTACTTTAGAAATAATTACAGGATCTTTTATAACTTTTTGTAAACCTAATTTGACGATCGCAAAATCAAGATAACGAGCTCTATCATAACCCATAGCTCGGATAATAGTTGCTAAACTATACCATTCAACAGCAGGTAATCTAGCTGAAGATGGTAGATGATAATGCCAACCTAGCATCGTAATTAAACGAGTTAAATCATAGGCAGAAACGAGATTTTGTCCTCGGCTTCCTGATGATTTTGACTGAAGAACTGTTTTTTGCAGCTGTTGATCATATAGTTGAGGAGTTGCATAAAAATCATTTTCACCATACCTTCCTTTAAAAGTAAGATTATCATTGCCCGTAATAGAACTTGTCCATTTATCCAAATCAGCATAACTCTCAAAACGTTTAAACATTGCAGCAATAGCATTTGAGCTACCATGATTATTGCTGTAGCTAACTAAATCAATGGCTAATTCAGACAAAGGAATTCCTTTTGCTTGATTAGAGCTTTTTACTATACAGTTGTCAATATCCGATTGTGGATTGGTGGAGTTTAATTGTGAAGCAATATTTAATAAGGGAATAAATTTAGTTGCACTCCAAAACTGTGCTGATTGCAAAGCATTTTTTCCTAACCAATGACTGTACATTTGACCATCAACAAAACTTCCCAGACAAACACAAGCTTCTTTGATATCCTCGTGGAGAAAATTAAGTCCATTGTTATCAATATTAGGAATTATTCCTCGATCGGGATATCGATCAAATGTTATTATGTTGTCACGATTCGATCGAGTATAAGTCTTACCTGATGAGATAATGGAGATATTATCTGGTTTTTGAATTAAACGATTAGGATAAGATGCGATCGCATTTTGATAAATAGAACCTTCAATTTTACTATCTCTGATTCTCAAATTATCCTCATCAAATCCTAATTCTGAATCAAGAAAAATCTGAAATACTTGCTCTTTATTTTTAGCTTCTTCAATTAAAGTATTCGTATTCGGATTTAACAAAGCAGTTGCGATGTTCTGATTAATTTCTTGATCTAACTTTAACTTGTTAATAGAGACAAATTTTTGGAAAGCAGAATCAGTAACAAAGCCATAATCGCCATCAATCCAAGATTTGTCGGGGTAAACTCCCCATGCATTTAATTGTCTTTGAATATCGATTATTAATTCAACATCATTCTTTAATTCGTCTACAGTAATAATTAAATTATTAATAATAATTTCGATTAATTTCATAAATTAATTTTTTCCTAATCATTGAATTCGCTACAGTAAAATATAAAGAAGACAAAGCAACATTAAAAGAATGACATTAAATCAGCAATTACAAAACCTAGTTGAAGAAGCTCCCAATTATGGTGTACCCGCTATTATTATGGAAAATGGAGTTATTCCCGTAATCAGTGCTTTTGCTCAACAGTTAAATTATTCCCAATATTACTTAAGACAAACTTTAGATAGTAATTTACTCCTAACAATTTTAGCGAGTAAACAAAATCCAGAAGTAGAAAAAAAGGTTATTTATGCTTTTCCAACTATTCAGGATGCGAAGGATTTTCCTGATAGTACAATTAATGAGTCTGAGATTATGGCACAACAATTGCCCATAACCCAAATATTATTCCAAATGTTTACCATGAAGGGTGTTGATAGTATCATTTTCCTCGATCTTCCTAATGATTATCAACAAAGTCAAGAAATTTATTGTCATAAATTACAATCTGCCATTAAACAAAATTTAAGTAATTTAGTCAACACTGATTCTCCTAGCAATATTGCTTAATTATCTTTATCGGCTAAAGCAATATTAACTGATTGTTTTTGACTGATTTGAAACGCAGACAAGCTTAAAGTGAAATTCCAAAATTATAATATAGCAAAGGACAAAGGTTAAAATTTTGACATAGCAACACTTTCAGAAATTATCAATGTCCTAATCAACCCGTTCTCTGCTATATCAATAATTACAAAGATTATTATTAGAGTGACACCCCCACCAGCTGTTTACTCTTATGTCATATATAGTAATTTTCCTGATGGTAAACTCAACAATTAAAGCTTATTTTATTTATGAATTTTGACTGTGAGCAACTTTAGCTGTTTTGATTTGTTGTAGAAGTAATTCTAGTTCAGCTTCTAAACTCATATATTTGAGTTGTTGATTTGCATTATAGGCTTTTTGTAATTGTTTTATATTGTAAGAAGTTTGTTTATCTTGGGTTTTCATAAGTGAATATGCTTAAAGTTTTTTATTTATTAAGTATCAAAGGACTATAGCTTAACCCAAAATGTGATTTTGTGTATTATTTCAACCACATTTTTTTTGTTTTAGATTTTAGATGTTGAATGTTCAAGGGAAAATTTAAATTTAATCAAAATTTAATCAACTTTATTGGTTTTCTGTTAGTAAGTTATGCTGAATCAAACAAATTTTAGAAGCCATTTGTTTTGCATCTTTTTTATTTCGACCATATCCAGTGGATTTGAACAGATTATTTTCATGAATGAAACTGACCATACAAACGAAAATACCATCAACATTTTTAAAATCATAAAGAAGTTGATCATTTTCCGAAGATTGTTGTAGTTGATTCAATTTAGATACCCAATCTATTGATGAGTCATGATCATTTTCTTCTATGATTATTTGTTCTTGATTATCAATATCCAAATCTAATGATTCTTTTTCTGGAGCTGGTAAATCAATTTCTCGATCGAAATTTATCAATTGCTCATTAATATATGCTTGAATGTAAGCTAACGCGGCTTTTTGTTTAGCCTTACTTTTCTTTTTATCTGATGGTGTAACAGAATGAGTCAATCCATCAACGCAACAATGGCAATGATACTCTTTTGTTTGGGATACATAATCAAAACTATATTCAACTACACTATTAGTTAATTGAGAATGTATTAACAATACCGAAATAGTATTTAGATTAGGATAATCAAAAAAGTTGTTTATCTTAGCGATGAACCATATTTTATATAAATCTTTTGGTGAAAGACGCTCAATTCTCTGTTTAATAGCCAATAATATTTGATGGTTCAACTTATTTTTGACCAAAGAATCTAGCATTTTAGAAAAATCTTTATCGCTTAACTGCTGATAATTTTCATCAATTGTATCTTCTACCACAGGTAAAATATCATTAGATTTAGAAGTTAAGTTTCCTTCGAGATATCCTTGAATAGAAGCTAAAGCAGCTTTATGTTTAGCTTGACTTTTTTTTCTGTCTCCTAAAGGATTTTGAGTGGTTAAATTATCAATATAACAGTAGCAAAAATGAATTCTTCTCAATTCACAATATTCAAATTGGTAAGTAATCTCAGAATTATCTAATTGTGATTTGACCATTAATATAGATACAGTATCTATATTTACTACATTCCAAAAATCATTAATTTTCGCCACAAACCATAAATAATAAAAATCTTTTGGTAATAATTTTTTAATAATATATTTAAGCTGAGATTGTATTTTATAAATTGTTTTATTTACAGCAGTATATTCAATTAATTCTGACAATTCATCTTGAGATAATTCTCTAATATTTAATCCATCTAAATTTCCATATTTATTAGCTAATTCCTCACGTCTTTTTTTAGTAAAATGAGTACTTGTATCTGATTGAAATTTTTGAGTGAAATTATTAATATGTTGACAAATTACACTTAATTCTGACTCCGAATAAGATGATAATTGCTCATTAATAAGAGATTTTAAAAGACGGTGATTAACTAAGTCAACAAAACGACGTAAAGGACTGGTAAAATGCATATAATTCATTAACCCTAAACTAACATGAGGCTTAGATACTGAGTGATATTCAGCAGGTACTAAACAATGCCCCATATTTTTCATAGCTAAATTAAAATCTTTGATTCCGACATCTTGAGTTCGATAGATTGCTGGTTGTTTTTTCTGAGCTAAAAAATTAGCGATTGAATTATTAGTAAGAATCATAAACTCAGCAATTAATTGATGAGCATTAAGATTATTTCTAATTAAATTACCATCTTCATCTAAATAACCATTCTCGGTTACAATACCCGATTTTCCTCCTCTATTTTTACTAATTAACTGAGATAATTTTGGCATATTACCAAGTATTTTATGCTCAGGAATATTTTCAGGATTTGTTAATATTTTTTCAACATCTTCATAACTAAAAGCTTTTTGATTCGTAAAAATAGTCTCTTTTATCTCAAAAGAATTAATCTTTCCCGTACAATCGATGATAAAAAAGATAGTTAAAGCTAAAGTTTGTTTCTCCTGTTCTAATGAACCCAAATTCGTGCTCACAGAAGAAGGTAACATAGGAGTCGGAGGACGAGTATAATACAATGTGATCACCCTTTCCATCGCTTCTTTATCAATGGGTGAATCTTTAGGAATTAACTGAGAAACATCAGTGATACTAACTTGTAATTCAAACTCCCCATTATCGAGCTGAGTTAACCAAATACCATCATCTCTGTCCACAGTGGTAACATCATCAATCGTAATTCCAATTACTCCCATACGATTACTCTGATTATCACTCATATTAATGGCTTGAGCTTGTTTTATATGTTCTCTTGTAAATGCTCTTGGCCTAATATTGGTGTTCATAAACTGTATCTGGAATAATTAATAATAGATAATTAATAATGAATAATTAAGAGTTTATCAAAAACCAAGATTGTTTGAATTAGAAGTCTCATTCTCTAAAATTCAATCATTAATTTCTCAATTAGAAATATAGGAATAATAGGGTCAAGAATAAGTTGGGGTGCATTTGAACTTTTTTGTCAACAAATTACTCAAATAAAATTCAATCTTTGACATAATCAACTTTTATTAGTCAAATATTCCTCATTATCTTTTTTCCACTGGTTTATGAATTATTACATCTTGGGTTTGGAGTACCATCAATAAGTTTTTTACTAATTAATCATGTTATGATGGTTGCTGTTGTTAATAAATTTGCTAGTTTTATTAACTTAAATCTCACTCTATAATTATTCTAGACTGATTGATAAATTTAGTTCAGATTAATTAATAATTTTATACTTTACAAAACAAAGGGCTAATTTTCCTGTTACTTTTTTTCAATCCGTTGTTACCTTTTCGCCTTCTAAGCAAGTTTATTTCTCATTTTTTAAGTTCAACTACTTCACTAAAATGCTGATTGATTTTAATGATTTTTTAGCTCGTAATTTATTTCCAAATAAATATTTAAAACCTATTTTCAGGAAGAATCTATATTTATTTCTATTTGGATTAAGTTTTACTGTCGGTGATTTTAAATTAATTTTCGCTACAGCAATTTTTATTTTATCGATGGTGGGTAGTTATCAATATAATATTCGATCGCTTAATTATTTTGTTCACAAGATTCAGAAAATTTTGTCATTTAATGATACAAAATTAGTTTCTTCCATCGGTGTTGCGGGCTTAATCTCTATCTTTATTTATTTTTCCTTAAATCTTTATGGGCAATTAGATAACTTGTGGTTGGTATTGTTTATTATTACTCAAACTTTATTTAGTGGTTTAGGCATAGTCTTTTTCAGTAAAAAATTATTCTCTGTTCAATCTAATAACCAAAAAAAGCTCCAACTAAATTTCAACCAATTAGTTCAACAATTAGAGCATGAATCAGCTTTACATCGTCTTTGGGTAATTAATCAAATTATTGATTTGTGGGAAAAAAATCATCTGACTTCCATACAAGTTAATCAACTAGAAGAATATTTAATCTTGTTACAAAATGTTGAATTAGAACCAATTATTTTAGATAAAATTAATTGTAGCTTACAAAAAATATCCATCACCAACTCACAACTGTTGAATCTTCCTCGTCAGAATAAGACTTCTACCAGAAAAAATCGTTGACCTGTAATGCAAACTGTCGATTTAGTGAAAAGTGATTTCAATTATTAATCATTAATTATTTATCATCAATTATGCTCATTGATCAACAAGATACCATTAACATTAGAGGAGTAAATCACTATTACGAATGGATTCGTGAATCTAGCGATAGAGTTAAACCCGTTATGGTTTTTATTCATGGTTGGGGTGGTTCTTGTCATTACTGGCGTAGTACAGCTAAAGCGATCGTCTCAGAGTATGATTGTTTATTATATGACATGAGAGGATTTGGACGTTCCCAAAAAGATAAAAACGTCAACATTGGTTATGAATTAGAAGATTATGCTCAAGACTTATTATTATTATTAGATGCTTTCAAGCTGGATAAAATCTACTTAAATTCTCATTCTATGGGAGCATCTGTCGCTACGATATTTATCAATTTAGTACCAGAGAGAATTGAAAAAGCAATACTAACTTGTAACGGCATTTTTACGTATAATGCCTTGGCTTTTTCCGCTTTTCATAAAGCAGGAGGCTATGTCGTTAAATTTCGTTACAATTGGTTTTTAAAAGTACCTTTTGCCGACAAAATGTTCATGGCAAGATTTTTAAATAAACCTATACCTCAAGATTTGAGTATCGCCTTTTTAGAAGATTTTCTTTTGGCTGATTATGATGCGGCATTAAATACTATTTATTCTTCAGTTAGTAAAAAGGCTGTGGAAATTATGCCCCAAGAATTTAGTAAAATTAAAGTTCCGACTTTGTTAATTTCAGGAGAAAAAGACCAAATTATCCCAGCTATAATGGGTAAGGCGGCTGCGGAGTTAAATCCTACTAATATTACTTACAAAGAAATTCCCCAAACGGGACATTTTCCCATGTTAGAAGATGTGCCGACTTATCTTTCTTTGATTAATGCTTTTTTAACATAAGGATAATATTTCTTATTAACTGTTTAATTTACTTTTTATAAAAAGCTAAAATAATTAATATAAAGATTGTTATATACTCAATTTATTTAGTTATAATTTAGATAAATATTATAATGACTTTTTTGTACAATTGAATAATCAAATTAATAACAAATACTTTATTTTTTACTATAGCAGTTCTAAATGAATTGTAAACTATTAAATATAAATAAATAAATCAGAAACTATTGTTAATTCTAAATTCTAAATGCTAAATTTTGACTAACTAAAAATGCCACAACCTATTTAAGACTGCTATATATTGATATTTAGCTTCATCAAACTATCGATATAGAAAATAAATATCCATCACATAATAAATTTTGAGATTCAATTTTAGAAATTTTGACAAATAGTCAATCTTTGGTATAAATTCTTTTTGTATACTTTGATTAATTCAATATAATTTAAGCATAGTTAATCAAATATTAAGCGGTACAACGATCGAATTGTGAACTCAATTCATGTTTCGATGTCTGTTTTTGAATCCCAACTTTTCCATGAGATAAATTCATGAAATTATTAGTTATCAGTAATGGACATGGTGAAGACGTTATTGCACTCAAAATTATTGGTCAATTAAAAGAACTTTTACCTTCTTTAAAAATTGCAGCTTTACCCATGGTAGGAGAAGGATTCGCCTATACTCGATCGTCCATAGAGATAGTAACTGATGTTAAATCTATGCCTTCTGGTGGCTTTGTTTATATGGATAATCAACAGTTATGGGGAGATATACGTAATGGCTTATTAGCCCTGAGTATTAGACAATATCAATGTTTGAAGGAATGGGGTAAAAATGGAGGAGTAATTTTGGCAGTAGGAGATATACTGCCCTTATTGTTAGCATGGATAAGTGGTTTAGATTATTTTTTTGTCGGTACAGCCAAGTCAGAGTATTACTTACGGGATGAGGATGATTGGTTGCCCCATGTTTCTAAGTTAGAACGTTATTGGGGTTCTTATTATTATCCTTGGGAATATTGGTTAATGAAAAATAGTCGCTGTTTGGGGGTTTTTCCTCGTGATTCTATGACAACTTCAACTCTACAAAAAGCTGGGATTAAGGCTCATGATTTAGGTAATCCCATGATGGATGATTTATCTGTTTTATCATCTGTTTCCACTGATGAATATGTGTTGAAAGTTTTATTATTAGCAGGATCAAGGATGCCTGAAGCAATTAATAATTGGCAATTGATTTTAGAAGGAGTGGATTCTATTATTGACAGTTACGATAATGATTTTATGTGTCTAGGTGCGATCGCACCTTCATTATCATTATCAGAATTTAAACAGTGTTTATTAAATAGTGGTTGGGAATCTCCTACACAAAAATTTTATTTTGATATTGTTGATGATCCTCAGATAATGTATTTTAAGAAACAACAGGGGACGCTGATTTTAACTCAGAATGCCTATAGTGAATCTTTAAACTACTGTAATATATCTCTAGCTATGGCAGGTACAGCAACAGAACAATTTGTGGGATTAGGAAAAGTTGCGATCGCATTCCCTGGAAAAGGGCCACAATATAACTCTAAATTTGCGGAAAATCAAAAACATTTGTTAGGAATATCTTTACAACTGATAGATAAGCCTCAACAAGTGGGAAAAAAGATCAAAGAACTATTATCAAATCCGGAGAAGTTAGCTAAAATTGCCGTGAATGGGAAAAAAAGATTAGGAAAAATCGGTGCATCCCAACGTATAGCCAAATTAATAGAAGAAACAATCAATAAAAATAGCTAGAGAGATAAATCATGGATGCACAAGAGTTAATTGAAAGATATAACCAAGGTGAAACTAATTTTCAAAAAGTTGATCTTAGCGGTCAAAATTTAGCCAAACTTAATCTTAGTCGTATTAATCTAAAAGAAGCAGATTTAACAGGTACAAATTTTCTCGATTGCTCATTAGTACAAGCTAATTTGAAAGAAGCCAATATAAGTGATGGAGTTATAGAAGGAGACTTAAATGAGATCAATTTAATTCAAGCAAAATTAATAAACAGTAAAATTAAAGATTCTAACCTAGGGCGTGTCATCAATTAAGCCAAATGACGATCGCTGCTAAATGAATACCACCAAGAAAATTTATTTTTCGTTGATCATATCGAGTGGAGATCCCCCGATACTGTTTTAATTTAGCAAAAAAGTTTTCCATTAAATGTCTTGCTTGATATAAGTATTTATCATATTCTCGTTGTTGTTTCCGATTCTTCTGGGGAGGTATGATGGCCGTTTTACCTTCTTTTTCCAGTTTTTCAATCACTCTCTCATCAGCATCATAACCTTTATCCGCTAATAAAGTATCTGCTTCTAAATCTTCTAATAAAACATCTGCACCATCAAGATCACAATTCTGTCCAGGTGTGAGGAAGCATATTTTTAATTCTATCCCATTGGTCATCCCTTAAAGCATAACGGCGCATCTTCTTACCACACTCTGTTTCTGTTTAAAAATTACTTAGGGGTATATTCTATCTTGTTTTAAGTTCTAATTGATGACACGCCCTAAAACTTAAAACGAAGTTTCTCAATTTTAAGGTATAAAGATCATAGTTACCAAT
>JAAHTG010001074.1_pt1 | contig 20251 bp, 20 predicted proteins | sample 6116081 | NCBI WGS metagenome assembly JAAHTG01 (sample SAMN13939989, study PRJNA603662) | sponge metagenome | isolation source: marine sponge | host: Mycale hentscheli | place: New Zealand | collected 2005 | reverse complement strand
ATAAAAGTTATTAAATTTTTTGTTAATAACAGAAATAGTTATATATTGCAGTATATTATTAAAATAAAACAAATGTTTGAAATAAACGGTTACTTAAAAGAATATTATATAGGTGCAAAACTTATAGGCAAAGAAACATTAGAAACACCTGATAGAAAAAGCTTAGGTTATACAGGTAGAAAACTAGAAACATTACAAGAAGATATAATGTTTAAAAAACTTTATAAAAAAGGTACAGAAGTTTACACAGAAGTATCTCCTATATGTGGCAAACTATTAGGAACACAGCAGCAAAAATTTAAGATATTAGCTAATTCAAAAAGAACATACAATAAAAGTTATTAAATATTTTGTTTATAAGTTTAATTGTTTTATATTGCAGTATGATTGCAACTAAGCAATTTGTAAAACAGAATAAAATGAGAAAGCTTGATAGGTACAAACAAAATTTAACCATACAAGGAAACAACGTATGGAGCTACAGTACGATAGTAGCTAAGATTGAAGGTAGCGATTTACTACAATTAGGTTACTGGAGTCAAACAACGCAAAAGCACATAAACTATGTAGCTGATGAATTAGATTTAATATTAATAAAAGACTACTAAAATGGAAGTAAAAACTACAAACACCTACTCAATTTTTAACAAAGTAATTGGGAACAGAGAATTAGACAAAAATAACCTGCAAAGGATTAAAAACTCTATAAATGAAATAGGCCTGCAAATGCCTATACTGGTTAATAAAACTAACAGCATAATAGATGGCCAACACAGGCTGCAAGCTGCAAAGGAACTTAAAATACCAGTAACTTATATTATATCTAAAGATACAGCAGAGGACAATATAGACCAGTTACAGATTAGTAAAAAATGGACTGCCTTAGATTTTTGTAATAAAAACGCACTAAAAGGAAATAAGGATTGTAAGAAAGCTTTAAGTATAGCTAGTAAATGGTTTATAGAAACAGCTAAAAAGTTTAGTAAAATAAACGCTATAACTCTACTGCATGATGGCAAGGGTATTGGCTCAACTATTAAAAACCTAAGAAATAACACTTATAAAATAGATATAATTAAAGCTGAAAGAATATACCAATGTTTAGGAATATTAAATTATAATAATAGTATTAAGTTTAACCCTTACACTGCTGTAACTGTAAGAGCTTTAAAAAGGATAGATACGGCAGTAGGTGGATTAGCTTTTCCAATAATAGAGAAAATAACCAAAAAACATTACTTAGTATGTTATAGTAATGAAACAGACCAGTTTAATTATTTAAGAGATTTATATAAAAAATACAACAAATGAAAAAAGTAAGCAAAGCAGCTAAGCTGGGTAAACAGTTTAAAAAATTAGAAACAATAATGCTTATAGTAATCCCCACGTATTTTATAGGCAGAGTATTAATGACTGTAATATTTGATATATGAATTATGATGACTGGTTAGTACACATGGAACACGAATATAGAGGGTGGAATGAGCCGGACTATGTTTGCCAGCATTGTGAAACACCAATACACAAACAAGGTTATTGCAGCGATAACTGCTTTGAAGCAGACATGCTGTAAGGGTGTGAATACCTAATTAAAAGGTGGCTAGAAATAGCTGCTTTTTTTTTTCTTAAATTACAGACTATAAAAAAGACAAATAAAAACGTTATATATATATGAAAGTGAAAATTACAATACCTAGCTCGTTAAACGATATTACACTACAGCAGTACAAACGCTATTTAAAAATACAAGAAAAGGTTAAGGATGAAAGATTCCTAAACGCTAAAATGATAGAGATATTTTGTAATGTAGATTTAAAAAGTGTAATGCACTTGCAGTTAAAAGATAGTGAAGAAATAGTAAGTATTATTACCGGTTTATTTAACAGTAAACCAGCGCTAATAAAACGCTTTAAGCTAAATGGTGTGGAGTATGGTTTCCAGCCACAACTAGATGAAATAACATTAGGCGAGTATATTGACTTAGACACTTATATAGGGGATTGGGAAAATATGGAAAAGGCTATGAATGTATTATACAGGCCTGTGCTGGTTAGTGTAAAAGATAAATATAGTATTGATGAATATAGAGTAGGAACAGAGGGCGCTATTATTAATATGCCTATGGATGCTGTTATGTCATCAATTTTTTTTTTGTGGAATTTAGGACTGGACTTGTCGAAAAATATGACGAGTTATTTGGAGAAAACTCAGAACGAAACCTTGATTCAGTTTCTCAATTCTCAAAAAAATGGGGTTGGTATCAATCAATTTACGGACTCGCTCTCGGAGATATTAGAAGATTTGAAGATATCACTAAACTAGGTGTGCATGAGTGCTTTATGATGCTATCCTTTATGAAAGACAAAAACGATTTAGAAGCTAAACAAATAAAAAATAAATTTAAATAATGGCAAATCAAGGAGTAAGGGGTTTTTATCAATTAACAGAAACTATTAAAATAGCTTTACTAGAAGATAAAGATATTGAAACAGTAACAACAGGAGATATAACAGATGTTAATTTAAACAAACAGGATATATTTCCTTTAGGCCATATAATAATAAATAGCGTTATTGATGAGGAGCAGGTGCTAAGGTTTAATATAAGTATTTTAGCATGCGATATAGTAAACCAATCTAAAGAGTTTACAGTAGATAGATTTACTGGAAATGATAATGTACAAGATATACTTAACACGCAGTTAGCGGTGCTTAATAAGCTTATACAGCGTTTACGTAAAGGCAACCTATATACTGAAATGTATCAGCTTGATGGTAACCCTAGCTTACAGCCGTTTTATGATAGGTTTGAAAACCAATTAGCAGGCTGGACTGCAACTATGGATATAATGATTTATAACGATATATACATTTGCTAATGGATACAACTAACCTAACTAAAATATTAAACGACTACGGAAAGTATGTAGTGCAGCAATCTAAAAGCAACCTTACAAAAGATGTAAACAGGTTTGGTGGTAATAAAGGTGGTGGCCCATTATACAACTCTATTACTTATAAAGTAGATACAGAGCCTAACTTTTTCTTATTAGACTTTCTAATGGAAGATTACGGCCCTTTTGTAGATAAGGGAGTAAGGGGTAAAACCTCAACCTATCCGGAAACGCAAAGAGCGCTATCACAGTTTAGGTATGGTAGCGGCACAGGGCCAAAAGGCGGATTAACTAATGCGCTATATAACGCAAATACTAAAACAGGTTGGATAAAAAATAAAAAATTCCAATGGCGTGATAAAAAGACAGGGCGTTTTCTTTCTTACGAATCTATGAGTTTTCTAATAGCACGCAGTATATACAATAAAGGTTTAAAAGCAAACATGTTTTTTACAAAACCATTTGAAAAAGGATTAGCAAGATTAGGCGATGACTTATTTAAAGCTTTTGAATTAGATATAGAAAACGCAATAATACTAGGACAAAAAAAATAAACTATGCCAATAAATTACGCACTAAGAACACCAATATTTGCATCTGCTTCCAGCTCAGGAGCTAACACAGCATCAGCTAAATGTGTTATAACAGTAGGTGGCTCTACAGTATATACTTTAATAAAAGAAGCAACACAAAATGTAACAGTACAATTCGAGATAGCAGAATTACTTAGGGATTACTTAAATATAACTTATGTAGGTAGCCCTCAATTTATAACCTTTGGCTCAAGCATTCAATTTTTTAACTTACCAAATGCAACAGGTACAGCTCAAGGCCCTGCGGTAAGTACAGTAGGTGGTGATGGTTATGAAGCTTACGGATTATTTTCAGAAGGTATTAATCCAACTCTGCCGTTTGAAAATGTACAACGCCCTGCATGGTTAATTGCAGAAGCAAATCCCCTAGCATCAGCTAACGATAGATATGTTATATATGTGCCTTATGGTGTAGATGGAAAAATCTCATTTATAGATGCAAGCGGTAACATATCAGCAGCAAATTACAGTACTACTGACACAGCTATACAGCCATCAGGCGCAGTAAGATTAAATATAAAAAGAATAGACTGTACAAAGTATGGAGATGGAAGAATGATAACTTTTATTAATAAATTTGGAGTAATTCAAGATTTATGGTTTTTCCTTAAAAGAGTGAAAAGTATAAACAGAACTAACGAAAGCTTTAAGTCAAATACTCTGACTAATACAACAGCAACCTCAGCACCCAGCTATTCACAAACTAACGCACCTAAAAAGCTATTTAACACACAGGCTAAACAAACGCACACTTTATCAAGTGGTTACTATCCTGAATCTGCTAACTTGTTTTTTGAGCAGTTATTATTAAGCGAGTACGTATGGTACACTAGGCCGGAAGATACACAGCCTAACCAAGACCAAAGCATACCGGTAACAGTTAAAACTTCTAGCATAGCATACAAAACATCACTTAACGAAAAATTAATAGAGTACACTATAGAATTTGAGGATGCTTTTGATTATATAAATAACGTAAGATAGATGCAAGAATTACAACTGTATATTGAAAACACAAGAGTCGATTTATTTAAGGATGAAACAGTATCGCTTACACAAACTATACAAAACGTAAAAGACCCTGCAAAGATATTTACATCGTTTACTAAGACTTTTTCTGTACCAGCTAGCAAAACTAATAACAAGCTTTTTAAGCATTACTATAATTATGATATAGTAAACGGTTTTGATGCACGTATTAAAAAAGCCGGTAAAATAGAGTTAAATCATATTGCATATAAAACAGGGCGTATTAAACTAGAGGGCGTTTCACTTAAAAACAACTTAGCGCATACTTACAGGATTACGTTTTTTGGAAATACAGTAGAGCTGCCTGATATTTTAGGCGATGACAAATTAGGTTCTTTGCCTTTTTCTAGTAGCGATTATACTTTAGAATATAGAGAAGCAGTAATAAAAGCTTATTTAGGTTCAGTACAAAATAACGCAAAATTAATAGTGCCTTTAATAACACATACACAAAGATTATTCTATAATACTCTTACTACAGGAAATGAAGATAATGTATATTACTCAGGTGCGCAGCAGGGTGTTAAATATGATGAGTTAAAATTTGCAGTTAGGTTATATGAAATTATATTAGAAATAGAATCTAAATATACAACAGCTAATAACTACGCTGCTAATATTGTTTTCTCAAGAGACTTTTTTAGCACCACAAATCCTACGTTTTATAACCTGTATATGTGGTTACATCGAAAAAGTGGCTCTGTAACACCTGCTCAACAAATTGCAAGTTTTACTACAATAAGCCCATCTTGGACAGGTACATTATCACAAATTATTCGAAGTGGAAATACGCTAATAGTGTTAAGTGATTTAGTAACCGCACCTTCAAACCTTTTTTCTAACACTTTAACTGTAACACCAATATCAGGTAATAGCGTAGATTATCAAGTGGGTGTAAATCTTAATGGTTCAAGAATTTTAACAACAAGCCCAACAAACGGAACAACAACAATAAGTAATTTAAACGGCCAACCTTTAGTCGCTAATGGCGTTTATTCAGTAAGTATAATACACCCAGCAGCTATGACTATAAGCACTATAGCTTGGAACTTTGAGGGAATTATAAGATATGGAGATTCGCAGCCGCCAACAGGATACAATGATACTGCTACAATATCACAGTTTACATGCGCTGCTACTTTTGAATTTGTTACTGCCGAACAGATACCTGATGTAAGTATAATGTCATTCCTTACAGGCCTTTTTAAAATGTTTAATTTAGTAGCTTATGTAGATGATAGCGCTACAATAGTTGTAAGGCCTTTAGATGGCTCGCAAGGTGTGAGTAATAGCTTTTATACCTCTGCCGATATTAACGGTAATGATGCACCTGTAAATTACAATATATCAGAATTTGTAGATGTTACAGCAAGTCAAGTTAATGTAGCCTTACCATATAAAGAAATTTTGTATAAGTATGAAGGAACAGGAACGTTTTTTGCTAAACAGCATAATCAACTATTCGGCACTAACTGGGGTTCGTTAGGTTATATAGGTGGAACAGAAAGCGATGGCTCAGGGGGTGTAAACTATAACGCATCTACAGAAGTTTATAATTTAACTGTGCCTTTTGAACACATGAAATATGAAAGATTACTAAATGGAAACGGTGGCGCTAATACAGATATACAATGGGGATGGAGTGTAAATGAAAATCAACAGCCATTCATAGGTAAGCCATTAATTTTTTATGCTATTAGAAAAGTAGCTGGAACTAATTTAAGCTTTCAAAGAAGTACTACACAGGTAACTTTTGTAAACTCTTACTGGATACCATCAAACAGCTTAGCTTTAAGTGCAACAACTAGCCAAACAAACTTAAACTTTAGACAAGAGTTAAACGAGTATGAGCCTACACAGGCTTTTACTGATACCTTATTTGCAGATTTTCACAGTCAATATATTATAGATGTGTTTAATACCAGTAGAAGAATAACTAAAATAACTGCGTTTTTACCATTAAAAATATTATACAATTTTAAGTTAAATGACACCTTTACTATAAACTCTAGAGATTATATAATCAACTCAATAACCACAAACCTACAAAACGGTAAAAGCAGTATGGAGCTATTAAACAAAGTCAGCCTTTTTTATGGAACTATTGATAATGTTTCATATCAAGGTTCTCTAGGTTTTTTATATTACAGGTCATCTATTGGTGCAGTTAGGAACTTGTCTGTTGGAGATATAATGTGTACAAACAAAACTTTAACTGCTTTTCCAGCAGCAGGTACATACTTTCAAACAGGTGTAGATAATGATGCAACTAGGTATTGTGATACAGGTTTTGTTATGTCTATGATTATTGGCACTAACGGAGTAATAACTGCTATAAGCTGCGGACTACCTTAAAATAAAATTATGATAAAAAATATAATAGAATTGCTGCAAATAGCAAAGGGAGAAACTGATAATATTAGAATGGCACAAGGAAAACATGCTTTGCCTAAAACGCTTAAAGGCGCAACAAAACTTATTAAAAACAATATAAAATGGGCGAAGTAAGAGAATATAGCTTAAAGCTAACCACAGAGCAAGCACAAAAGAATATAGATGAGCTTAACAAATCACTAGAGCTGCAAGAGGGCTTAATAGATGATATTGAAAAAGAACTTAGGCAATATCAAAAAGAGCTTAACAAAACCTCAGCAACAGATTTAGCTAAACGTAAAGATTTAAACGATAAAATTAAAGTAACTAAAGAACGTTTAATAGATGAAAAGATAGCTTTAAAACAAGTTAATAAAGATAGAAAGGTTGCAACGCAAGAAATGAAAGATGCCGAAGAAGCTGCTGCTGATTATGGCGGTGTGCTGGGTATGATAGATTCTAAAACAGGTGGAGTTATATCAGGCTTACAAGGCATGACTAAAAGTGTAGGCAGCGCTACTAAGGGCCTTAACTTAATGAAGGTTGCTATTATAGGAACTGGAATTGGTGCTTTATTAATAGCTATTTTGGCTTTAGGAAAAGCTTTTACAAGCTCTGAACAAGGGCAAAACCAGTTTAATAAATTAATGGGTGTTATAGGCGCTACTGTTGGTGTATTTACAGACAGGCTAGCTGCTTTAGGGCGTGGTTTAATTAGTTTATTTACAGACCCTATAGAAACTTTAAAAGGTTTTGGCAATAGTATTCAAGAATTTGTAATGGATAAGATTGACCTAGCTATAGAAAGTTTAGGTTTTATGGGTTCAGCCATATCTAAGCTGTTTAGCGGCGATTTCAGTGGTGCTTTAGATGATGCAGGAAAAGGAATTGTAGGTTTAAACAGGGCTTTAAATCCAGCAGTAATAGCTACAGAAGCTTTAGTTAATAGCACTAAGGAATTAATAAAAGAAATTACAGAGGAAGGTAAAATAGCAGGCCAAATAGCAGACCAAAGAGCGCAAGCTGATAAATTAGATAGACAAATTGTAGTAGATAGGGCTAAGGCAAATAAAGAACGTGCTGATTTACTTAATAAGGCAGTAGATAAAGAAAAGTTTAGCTTACAGGAACGTATAGATTTTTTACAGGAAGCCGGTAGGTTAGAGGATGAAATAACTGCAAAAGAAATAGAAGCAGCCCAGCTAAGGCTAGATGCTAAAATAGCTGAAAACGCTTTAGGCGATAGCACAAAAGAAGATTTAGAGGAAGAAGCTGCATTAAAAGCTGAGCTTATAAACTTGGAAACAGCTAAGCTTACAAAAGCAAAAGAGGTTACAACACAAATTATAGCATTAAACACAGAAGCTGCAACTGCTGCAAAAACACTAGCAGATGAAGAAATAGCAAACGCTAAGGCTGTACAAGACTTTAAGGATTCTTTAAAAATTAAAGACAAAGAAAACAAGTTTGCTGAAATAGAAGCAGAAAAAGAAGCTAGAATATTAGCGTTAGAAGAACTTAAACTATCTAAGGAAGAAGAAGAACAAATGCTTTTAGATATAGAGCAGGCTTTTAAAGAAAAAAGGAAAATAATAGAGGAAGAAGAAGCAACTTTATTAGCAGAAGAAAAGGAAGCGTTCTTAGCATCTAAACTAGAAGAAGAAGAACTTTCCTTAGCAGACCAAAAAGCTAAAGACTTAGAAGAATTACAAAGGTTAAAAGGCACAGAAGCTGAAAGGTTAGCTATTATTAAGTTTTATAACGACCAAGAAATAGCAGCAGATGATATAAAAGCTAAGGCAGAGCTAGATATGGCAAAACAAACCTTTGCAACTGTAGCAGGCTTACTAGGCGAAAATTCTAAAGCAGGTAAAGCAGCAGCAGCCGCAGCAGCGCTTATAAATACTTATCAAGGTATAACAGCCGAATTAGCTACAAAGACCGCTACACCGTTTGGAATAGCCCTTAAAATAGCTAATATAGCTACTATAGCTAGTATAGGTTTTAAGTCTGTAAAGGATATAATGAAAACAAATCCAAAAGCAACCGGAGGGGGTGGCGGAGGCAACCCAGCAGCAGGCACAGGCGGTGGCGCACCAGCAGCACCAACAACAGCATCTATTCCGCCAGCTTTTAATATAGTTGGAGCAGGAAGTACTAATCAGCTAGCAGATGCAATAGGTGGGCAATCACAGCAGCCTATACAAACTTTTGTAGTAGCTAATGATGTAAGTACTGCGCAAAGCTTAGACCGTAACATTGTTACAGGTGCTACTATAGATTAAATACAAAATTGAATTTTAAATACGTTATATAGTTATGAGAATAGTAGAATTAATATTAGATGAGGAACAAGAGGATGCAGGAATAGAAGCTATAAGTATAGTTGAAAGCCCTGCCATAGAATCTGATTTTGTTGCTTTAAATTCAGAAGAAATAAAGCTAGCAGAAATAGATAAAGACAAAAAAATATTATTAGGTGCTTTATTGATACCTAATAAACCAATATACAGAAAAGGAGATGAGGGAGAAGAATACTACATTTTCTTTTCTAAAGATACAATAGTAAAAGCATCGCAAATGTTTTTAAAAAACGGTTACCAAAACAATTCAACTCTTGAACACGCTCAGGCCTTGAATGGTTTAACGTTAGTCGAGAGTTGGATAGTTGAAAGTGAAACCCAAGATAAGTCTAGAAAATATGGGCTTAATGTTCCAGTAGGAACTTGGATGGGTGCTGTAAAAGTGAATAATGATGAAGTATGGAGTGAGTATGTTAAAACAAATAAGGTAAAAGGATTCTCAATAGAAGGCTATTTTGCTGATAAAATGGAAAGACCTAAAGAAAAAATTAAAGAAGATTTTTCAGAAAATGATATTATACTTAATAAAATTAAAGAGCTTTTAACAAACGATAATAATGCGACAGAATAACAAAAGTAAAGGCGTATTTATACCCAGTAGAACAAGTCCAGTTGGTAGCAGTAGGGCCTGTTTGTGTTGGGATACAAACACCTATTCTATTAAGTGCTGCGATGGTTCTATGCGAGCGCAAGGTATAGGTGTTATAACAAGAACTTAGAACTGAAAATACAAAATAGTAATTAATAACCGTTATATATATAATATGAAATCAACCGAAATGTTAAATCAAATTAAAACGCTTCTAAACATAGAAGTAAAACTTGAAGAAACAAAACTAGAAAACGGCACTATAGTAAGTGCAGAGTCTTTTGAAAAAGGCAAAGAAATTTTCATTGTAACAGATGATGAGAAAGTAGCCATGCCAGTAGGAGAATACCTATTAGAAGATGGCCGCTTAGTTGTTGTTGCTGAGGAAGGAAGAATAGATGACATTAGAGAAGTATCTGATGAAGTACCAGCTAAAGAAGATAAAGAAGGAGAAGAAATTACTTCTGATTTAAAAGATGAAGATGAGTACGGAGATGACAAAGAAGAAAAGAAAATGGCAGAAGTAGGAGACTGGGAAGGCATGGAAAAAAGAATCCAAAACCTTGAAGATGCTATAGCTGACTTAAAAGGGGATAAGGAAAATAAAATGGAAGAAGAAGATAAGGAAGTAGAAATGGAAGAAGAAACTTCTAGACAACCAAAATCAAGAACTATCAAAGAAGAATTTTCTGAGGAACCAGCAGCAAAACCAATTAAGCATAATCCGGAAGCTGTTAGCAATACAAAAAAAGTTGAATTTGCAAAAGGTAGGTTTAACACAACACTAGATAGAGTATTAAATAAATTAAACAAATAATAAAAAAATGAGCAATCTTAAAAATGTAAAATTAGCGACAGCGGTGAATATCACGACTACATATTCTGGTCAATTTGCAGGCGAGTACATCGCGGCGGCTCTGTTATCGGCTTCGACAATCGATGATGGCGGTTTAACTGTAAAAGCAAATATCGCTTTCAAAGAAGTAATTAAAAAACTAGCTACTGGAGCTTTAGTAAGCCCAGCATCATGCGACTTCACACCAAACAGTTCTGTAACACTTACAGAAAGAATTATTCAACCAGTTGAATTACAAGTTAATCTACAGTTATGTAAATATGACTTTGTAAATGACTGGGAGAGTCAGCAAATGGGATTTGGTTTAGGACAATCTTTACCGCCTAAATTCTCTGACTTCTTAATTGCACACGTTGCAGCAGAAGTAGCGCAAAATACAGAGTTCTGTATATGGCAAGGAGATACAGCAGCAGCAACTAATAACTCTTTTGATGGTTTTGAAAAACTTATTGCAGCATCAGCAGCAGCAGGAGATATTCCAGCAGGACAACAAGTTGCAGCAGTAGCAGGTGGATTAGATGCAGGAAATATTATCGCAGAATTATCTAAGGTAGTAGATGCTATTCCATCAGCACTTTATGGAAAAGAAGATTTATTCTTATACATAGGTAGTGCAGCAGCTAAATTCTACGTTCAGGCGTTAGGAGGATTTGCAGCAAACGGATTAGGAGCAAATGGTACAAACGCACAAGGTACGCAGTGGTGGAACAACGGTTCACTAACTGTAAACGGTGTAAAAATATTTGTTTCTCCGGGTCTTTCAGCTAACAAAATGTACGCTGCTCAACGTAGCAACTTATATTTCGGAACTGGACTTTTAAATGACACGAATGCTATCAAGGTTCTTGACATGCAGGATTTAGATGCTTCAAATAATGTAAGAATGGTAATGAGATTTACTTCTGCGGTTCAGTTTGGAATTGCATCTGACATTGTAGAGTACGCTTAAAATTAATTAATCAACTGAATGAGTATTAGGTATAAAAGCCTGATACTCTATAGGTTACAAAATATATATCAAATGGCATGTACATTAACAACAGGTAGAAAAATACCTTGTAAATCAGCTTTTGGCGGTATTAAAAAAGTATATTTCGCTGACTTTGGCTCATTAACAGGAATAAGTATTGATTCAACTACTAAAGAAGCTACTGTTACAGGTAGCCCTACTTATTACGAATATGATGTAAAAGGAAATTCTAGCCTTGAAACTACTGTTACAAGCAGCAGAGAAAATGGAACTACTTTTTACACACAAACACTTAATTTAACATTAACTTTCTTAGATGCAAAAACTCAAGCAGAATTACAAGTGCTTGCAGTAGCTAGACCTTACATAGTTGTAGAAGATTATTACGGAAATAGCTTTTTATGCGGATTTGAAAATGGAATGGAATGCACAGGCGGAACTGTTGTAACAGGAGCTGCGGCTGGAGATTTATCAGGATTTACACTTACTTTTGAAGGCTTAGAAGAATACGCACCGTATTTCTTAGCATCAGGAGTAACAGGAGACCCAGCACAAATAGACCCAACGCCAGTTGGTGTGCCGGTAATACCATAATAATAATCATTAATTTTTAGTTAGTAAATTAAGCACTCTTTATAGGGTGCTTTTTTTTTTAGGTGGACACTTCTACAAATAACCCTATTATTTACGTTATATAAGTGTATGATAATTTTAACTACTTCGGCTGCGGCTCAAACTCTTTCAGTAATTCCTAGAGAATATAGTGCTTCTTTTAGCATGGATATTAGGGATGATAGTACTAATGTAGTAAAGCAATACGATATAATCGCAGCTACTATTGCTGGTAATTATTTAACGTTTAATAATGTTTTTAATCCAGTTTTAGTAGAAAACCATTTTTTTGATTTAAGACTTTATATTGACTTTAATTTTTGGAACACTAATTATAGTCTTTGGAATTTTTATGAGGTTAAATGGAATGAAGATGAAGGGCAAATGGTGGATATTTATAACGATAAAATTTTCTGCACAGACCAAGATGTGGACCAATTAAACCAAAATGATTACTATAAACTAAATAAAGGCCAATACACGCACTATAGCGGTTATAATAACACTTATACAGTAAGATGAAAAAAACACGATTAAGAAATGATAAAGGCCAGTTTAAAAAGGCTTCTAAATTATCACAGTTTGGCTTTGTAAATTTAAGCACATATACAAGCCCAGAAATAAAAGAAGTAAACGGCAAAGACTGGATAGAATATGGCGCAGATAATAACTATTTCCAGTATCTAATAGATAGATATAATGGTAGTCCAACCAACAATGCAGCCATCAACGGTATTAGTCAGGCTATTTACGGTAAAGGGTTAAATGCTACAGATGCAAATAAAAAGCCAAACGAATATGCGCAAATGATTACTTTATTTAAAAAAGATGTAGTAAGAAAACTGTGTTACGATTTAAAGTTAATGGGCCAATGCGCTATACAAGTTATTTATACAAAGGATAGAAAAAGAATAGCACAATTAGAACACATGCCTATAGAAACCTTAAGGGCTGAAAAGGCTAATGAAGATGGCGAAGTGCCGGCTTATTATTACTTTAAAGATTGGCCTAATATAAAGCGTAGTGATGTGCCTTTAAGAATACCAGCTTACGGTATGTCAAAAGAAAATATAGAAATATATTACATAAAACCTTACAAATCAGGCTTTTACTACTATAGTCCTGTCGATTATCAAGGTGGATTACAGTATGCAGAGCTAGAAGAAGAAGTAAGTAACTATCATTTAAACAATATATTGAATGGCCTTAGCCCTAGCATGCTAATAAACTTCAATAATGGTACTCCAAATCAAGAGGAAAGGCAACTAATAGAAAACAAAATAGCTGCTAAATTCTCAGGCTCTAGTAATGCTGGTAAGTTTATACTAGCTTTTAACGATAATAAAGAAAGCTCAGCAGAAATAACGCCAGTACAGCTTAGTGATGCACATAACCAGTATCAGTTTTTAAGTGAGGAAAGCACTAAAAAGATAATGGTTGCTCATCGTATTGTATCGCCTATGCTTTTAGGTATTAAAGACCAAAGCGGACTGGGTAATAATGCAGATGAAATAAAGACTGCTAGTTTGTTAATGGATAATACCGTTATAAGGCCCTTTCAAGAGCTTTTAATTGATTGTTTTGATAAAATACTATCGTATAATGATATAAGCTTACGCCTATACTTTACTACGTTACAGCCTTTAGAGTTTACAGAGGTTGATACTGAGATACAAGACAAAGAAACAATAGAAGAAGAAACAGGTGTTGAAATGGAAAGTAAGCTTGCTAAAGTAGAGCTTAAAACTATTGATGGAAAAACGGCTTACGATACTAAAGAAGAAGCAATTAAGGTTGCAGAAGAAAAAGGATGTGAAGGATACCATGAACACGAGGTAGAAGGTGTAGTATATTACATGCCATGCGAAAACCACGAGGAGTTAAAAGCGCCTTGCTGGGATGGATACGAACAATACGGCACTAAAATTAAAGATGGAAAAGAAGTTCCTAACTGTATAGAGCAGTCTAAGGTAGAAAGGTTATGCTGCTCAGCAGATGAACAGAATGATGATGAAGAAGTAGCAGCCAAGTTAATAGCCTTAGGCGAGGATATAGATACAAGTAAATGGGAACCTATATATGACCAAGCTGTAGATTATACTAAGGATGATAAAATAGATGAGGTAATACATGAATTAAACGCACAGAGCCAAGAAAAATTATCGTTGCTAGGTAAGATGTGGAAATTTGTAGTAAGTACCGGTAGCGCATACCCAAACACTAAATCTGAGCAAGATAAAAAGATAGGCGAAAACTATTTTAGAGTTAGATACTATTATGCACCTAGAAAAGTAGGCGCTAATGCTAGAAAATTTTGCAGAGCTATGAAACAAGCTAATAAATTATATCGTAAAAAAGATATAATAGCTATGGGTACGCAAAAAGTGAATCCGGGCTGGGGTCCTGAGGGTGCTGATACGTATTCTATATGGCTTTGGAAAGGCGGAGGTAACTGTCATCATTCATGGCGTAGAGTTACTTACAAAAGCAAATCCGCAAAGATTAACACAAAAGATGCACAGGATATTATAGGTACTAGACAGGCCGCTATATTAGGCTATAAGGTTACTAACCCTTATCAGGTATCTATACAACCTAGAAACTTACCAAACAAGGGCTTTTTGCCCGGAAACCCTCAAGGAGAATAATTATGGCAACAGTACTTTTTATAAATAGAACAGACTTAGTAAGAAACTCAATAATTGATGGAAATGTAGATACAGATAAGTATATACAATTCATTAAACTGGCGCAGGAAATTCATATCCAAAACTATTTAGGAACTAAAATGTATGAAGCGCTTACAGCAGCAATAGTAGCAGGTATTGATTTACCAGCTAATGCTAGGTGGAAAACGCTATTAGATGATTATGTAGTGCCTATGCTTATATGGTTTTCACAGGTAGATTATATTCCATTTAGTGCATATCAAATACGTAACGGTGGAATGTATAAGCACCGTAGCGAGAACGCAGATACAGTAACTAAAGAAGAAGTAGATTTTTTAACAGAAAAAGCAAGAACTAACGCAGAATGGTATTCAAGAAGGTTTATTGATTTCATGAGTTTTAACCAAACAACCTATCCGGAGTACACGAGTAACATAAATGATGATATTTATCCAAGTTATGATGCAACGTTTAACGGCTGGGTGTTATGAAATATAAAGTAAAAGAAAAAAATATAGAAAAATTAAAAGTTTTCTTAAAAAAAATAAAAAAAAACAAATTAAAAAACACTAAGAATGGCAACTCTATTTAACACTAAAATATCCGCAACGTATGAAGGCCTATTAAAGACTGTAGATAATGCGGTACTAAATGCTACATTAAAGGAACTATCTGATGGCTCAGGCAACCTATCAGGGTTGTTTTTAAACACAGCAGGGGATTTTAAAGTAAGTAATATACTAGAATGGGGTTCGCTAAAAGATACAGGCACAGGCGTTACTATAACACGTTATGTAACTTCTACTGATGGAATAGAAAACTTTGATAATAATACTTCACTTCCTACAAGTGCTGCTGTAAAACTATATGTAGATAGTAAATTTGCTACATCAGATACTTTACAGGAAGTTTTATCTTTCGGAAATACAACAGGTGGAAATGATATTGTAGTTTCTGCTAGTGATGACATTACATTTACTGATTCTAGTAAAATTATAATGGGTGCAAGTAGTGATTTACAAATCTATCACGATGGCTCTGCTTCTTACATTAGTGAAAATGGAGCAGGAGATTTAAGAATATCAACTAATGGTGCACAAGTTGCAATACAAAATAGTCTATCTGAAAATATGGGTAGATTTATTGTTAATGATGCAGTAATATTATACTATGATAATGCTCAAAAATTTATAACTACTACTACAGGAGTTACAATAACAGGTAGACTTTCAGGATTAACAGACCCTACATTAGCACAGGATGCTGCTACAAAATCGTATGTAGATGCTTTAGATGCAGGTAGTGATTTAGATTTTAAGGGAGATAATGGTACAGCAGGAGATGTTAATTTAAATACACAAAGATTAGATATTTTAGGAACAGCAAACCAAATAACAACTGTTTCTAGTGGTCAATCATTAACAATAGGAATGCCTACTAATATTACTATTAGTGGAATAGTAAATGCAACAACTTTTAATGGAAACGTAATAGGGAATGTTACAGGCGATTTAACAGGAACTGCTAGTTTAATAGATGTAAGTAATACAGCTACAAATCAAAATCAATATCTTTTACAATCAGGTGGGACTTCAGGAAGTCAAACTGTTTTTGCAGATTCTAATTTATATTTTAATCCTGTTACAAATCTTTTAACAGTTAATGGCTCAGGTAGTTTTACAGGAGACTTAAACGTTACAGGAAACATTACAGGTAGTGGTGGTTCGTTTTTACCTTTAATGGGTGGAACTATGATAGGTCAGACTTTTCACAATGACAATGTAAAATCTATTTATGGAAGTTTAGGGGATGGACTTGAGATATTTCACGATTCTAGTAATTCTTATATTAGAGATACAGGTTCAGGTAATTTATATCTTGATTCATCAAATTTATTTGTTAGAGTTAATATTAATGAATTTGCTATAAAAGCATTTGCTAATTCTAAAGTTGAATTATATCACGACAACTCTAAAAAGTTTGAAACTGCAAGCACAGGTATATCAGTAACAGGAAATGGAGCATTTAGTGGCGATGTAGATGCAGCAGGTATTGTAAAAGTAGGTTCAGCAAATTCTGAATTTTCAGAAGGGCATTTAAAGTTTAATTTTAATGGTGGTGCGTTTATAGACCAAGCAACAGTAACTCAATCATTGTTTTTTAGAGTATCTGATGCAAATTCTTTAGATACAGTTGCTTTAACAATATCAAGAAATGCTGATGCAAGTTTTGGCAGGGATGTAACAATAGCAGGAGATTTAACTGTAAACGGAACAACAACAACTGTAAACAGTCAAACACTAGCAGTAGTAGACCCATTGATACAATTAGCAAAAGACAATACAGCTAATAGTTTAGATATTGGATTGTATGGAGATTACAATGATGGTACAGATAGATTCTTAGGGTTATTTTCTGATGCATCTGATAGTAATAAATTTAAACTATTTAAAGGTACAACAGTAGAGCCTACAACAACAGTTGATATTGGTGGTGCAGGATATGTAGCAGCAGATTTAGTTGTAGCAGGATTAGAAGCAGCAACAATAAGTAATGTTACAACTTTAAATTTACCAAATACATCATATCAAATAACAGGAGGTACAGCAACAGGCGATTTAAGGTTTGTTGCACCAAGATTTAGATTTTATGAAGATACAATATCAGGTAGCCCTATTTTTCAGTTAGATGGTGGAAACGCAACTTTTGCAGGAGACATTAATTTAGACGATGATTTGAATTTTAATACAAATGGTTTTGCAGACATATCTAACACAGGTACTGGCTCTATAAGGTTAAAACCAACAAGTCAAACCACTGCTTTAACTTTAACAGGCACAAGCTCAATTTTTGCAGGAGATGTTACAATAGATTCTTCAACTGCAACTTTAAATATAAAAGGTTCAAACACAGGGGCAAGTTTAATAAACTTTTCAGATGCAGCAGATGGGAATGTAGGTAGAATTTATTATGACCATCAAAACAATTTTATGCAGTTTAAAACTAATGATACTGAAAAATTGCGTATAGACAGTTCTGGTGTTTTACAACTTAATCAGGCTACGTCAAAAATAGTTGGAGGTGGAGATACTACAGGTAGAATGATTATTGCTAATAGCGATACAAGCGCATACATAACTTTATATGGTAGTGCTTATTCAGGCTCTAGTGCTTTAGCTGAAAACATACAAGTAATTCAAAATTCAGCAGTTACTGCAACGTTTAGCGAAGAGAATCGTTTAGGCGTAGGAATTTCAGAACCTGCATACAAATTACATGTTCACAATCCATCAACTGTTTTTGGTCAAACAGCCGAAATTGCTTTAGGAGTTAAAAGTAATGACAATAACGATAATCCTAGAGTAGTGTTTCAGGCTATAAAGTCAGGAACTAATATGGGAAGTTTAGCAATACAAACCCTTACATCAAATACTTTGACAGAAAAATTGCGTATAGACGCTTCAGGGAATGTTCAATTACAAACAGTTGGTAGTCAATTAAGATTTCAAAATTCAGCAGGAGCTGCTCCTTATATTAAAAATTCAGGAGAAAATTCCTCTACTGCTCCTTATGGTCAAAATTTAGAATTTTATACAGGTGGTTCTAAAAGATTAACAATAGAAAGTTCTGGAAACTCAACTTTTGCAGGTACTGTAACTTTTAATGACCACACAATACACCCAGACCAAGTAAAATCAAAATTTGGGACAGATTCAGATGCAAGTATAGAGCATAATGGTTCGCATTTATTTATTGATAATAGCACAGGTACTACATATTTAAGAAATACATCAACTGGCGATATTTTATTAAGAAACAGTACTGGTGGAAATATACAATTTGACAATGAGTTTGCAGGAAATATATTATTTAATACAAGTAATATAGAAAGACTGCGTATTGACAGTCTTGGAAACTCAACTTTTGCAGGAAATGTTTTATTAAGTGGTTATTTATCAGTAACCTCAAATACTATAGGAACTGGAGCAACAAGATGGATAGGTTCAGATGGCACAACTTCTACTTGGTTTTATAATGTTCCAACAGGTGGAAATCATTATTTTGCAGTTAATAATAGTAACCAATTAAGTATAAATGAAAATAATGCGTTTTTTACAGGAAATGTAGGAATCGGAACGACTTCGCCTTCAAGTTATTTTTCACCAGATTTAGTTGTAAAAGCAAAAGCTGATTTAGGTGGCATTACAATTAGGTCAAATGCAACAAGTGATAATAACTATCTTATGTTTGCAGATGGTACGTCAGGAAATACAAAATATAGAGGTTATGTAAATTATAATCATTCTGCTGATTCTATGACTTTTGGTTCAGCAGCAGTTGCAAGAATGACTATAGACAGTTCTGGAAACGTAGGAATTACAGCATCTGCTTATTTAGGTTTTAATGGAGCAGGAGATGCAAGTCATTCAGTAGGATATAACGCAGGTATTGATGGTGCAATGCTTAGAGGACAAAACGGTATAGTATTCGGTACAGGTGGTGGTGCTACTGCAAATGAAAGAATGCGTATAACATCTGGGGGAACAATATGTGTTGGTAATACAGGAACAGCAGATAGAACAAGTTTAGATATAACAGCAGGTGGTGCTACAAACTTTGTTTTACAAGCAAGAGGAACTGGAAATGGTGCTGATAATACTACTACTACAAATGTTATTAGGTCTGTTACTAATGATGAAAATAATTGGGCACACGCACAGTTTAATGCAAGTGGATATAAATTTGGCTATCAGTCATCAGGTACAGATTATATGACTATAACATCTGCAGGGGTAATTCAAAATAACAGTCTTACAACTACACAACAGTCTGCTGTTAGATTTTCAAATGATGGTTTTGCTTGGGGAATGATAATAGAGGATGACCAAGTAAATAATGGTTTTATATTGTTTTCAGCACAAAATGGAGATTCTGTTGGTAGTATTACAAGAAATGGATTAAACACACAATTTAACACAAGTTCTGATTATAGATTAAAAGAAGATTTACAAGACTTTAATGGACTTGACAAAGTTTCTAAAATACCTGTTTATGACTTTAAATGGAAAACAGATGAAAGCAGAAGTTATGGAGTTATGGCTCACGAACTTCAAGAAGTTTTACCAGATGCAGTTTCAGGAGATAAAGATGCAATTAATGAAGACGGAAGTATTGAACCACAAGGAGTTGATTATTCAAAGATAGTGCCATTATTAGTTAAGTCAATACAAGAACTAAAAGCAGAAGTTGATTTATTAAAGCAAGAATGTAAATGTAAAAATTAGTATCTTAGTAACTTAATCT